>Ga0209375_1000364_pt1 | contig 39995 bp, 44 predicted proteins | sample GraSoiAngelo_131_FD_185888 | JGI IMG/M metagenome (GOLD analysis project Ga0209375, IMG submission 185888) | Grasslands soil microbial communities from the Angelo Coastal Reserve, California, USA - 14_0929_02_30cm (SPAdes) (version 2) | ecosystem: Environmental > Terrestrial > Soil > Grasslands ...
CGTGGGGAAGAAGATCCTCGCGGCGGATCCCAACCATCCCGGGTCCCTCGGGGTCGCAATCTCGGAGGCGATCGAGACCGCGGTGACGAGCCCGAACACGCGGTATTCCCTCGGCTCGGTCCTGAACTACGTGCTCATGCATCAGACGGTCATCGGCCTCGAGACGCAGAAGCAGTTCGAGCTCGCGGACATCACGCCGGACTACATGGTCGGCTCCGTCGGTGGCGGCTCCAACTTCGCGGGCTTCACCTATCCGATGATCGGCGAGCGGATCCACGGACGCTCGGAGACGCGATTCATCGCGGTCGAGCCGACGTCGGTCCCCTCGATGACGCAGGGCCGATACGAATACGACTTCGGCGACACCGGTGAGATGACGCCGCTCGTGAAGATGCACACCCTCGGGCACACCTTCGTCCCGCCGCGCATCCACGCGGGCGGCCTCCGGTACCACGGCACCGCGGCGAGCCTGAGCGTCCTCCTGGACGCGGGGCTCGTCGAGCCGCGAGCGGTGGAACAGGTGAGCACGTTCCAGGCCGGCGAGATCTTCGCCAAGACGGAAGGGCTCATCCCGGCGCCGGAGACCTGCCACGCGATTCGCGGCGCGATCGACCTGGCGCTCGAGGCGAAGAAGCGGAACGAGGAGACGGTGATCGCCTTCAACTACAGCGGCCACGGGCTGTTGGACCTCGAGGGCTACGCGCAGTTCCTCGACGGCAATCTGAGCAGCAACGGGCCCTGATTCCCCCTCGGCGTCGCAAGGCCCGCGAAGCCCGCGATCGATTCCCGCCGTCCAAAATCGCGCGCGAATTCCCTGCTAAACGGAAGGCCTATATCGTAACCTTCGAATCGGCGGCAGCGGTCCGTTGTCGGTCGAGCGACGGTTTGCGGAGGGGCGGTTCACGACCCTGAAGAGATTGATCCCCGGCGACAGCGCCGACACTGTCCTCCTCGGAGCTCTCATCGCGATCGTCCTCGTCCTCGTCGCCGCGGGGGCATCCTTGGCCACCTGGGGGACGCCCGGATGGGGAAGTCCTATGCAGATTCCCCGACAAGGCCTGGGAACTCAGATCCTGGACGATGTGGTCATGAACCGGGCGGGCGACGGCTTCGCCGCGTGGACCCAGGCCCGTGACGACGGATATCAAGTCGAGGTCGCGCAGTTTCTGCCGGATTCCGGATGGGGCCTCGGAATTCCCGTGGACCAAGGGGTCGGGTTCGGCCAAGCCAAGGTTGCGAGACTCGAGGTGAGCGAAGCTGGCGATGCCTTCGTGGTGTGGACGGAACTCGTCACTCCGGCCGAAATCTGGTCAAACCGATTCCTGTCCGGGAAGGGATGGGGGTCGCCCACGCTCCTTCACAGGGTCGACAACGCACGCATCGTGAAGATGGTCACCGCGATGGACGAGCGGGGAAACGGCATCGTCCTGTGGTCCCAGGGGGAACCGGATCCGGTCAACGGCGGCGAGGTGGGACGTCTGTATGCGAGCCGCATGGATCGGTTCACCGGTTGGGAGTCACCGATCGCGGTCGGGACCGGGTGGGCGAGCGACGTGGTGCTATTGGACAATGGCACCGCGATGGGCGTTTGGGCCGCGACCAGCGGAGCCTTCAATCTGCTTGGGCGAGGCCCACCCGAGGGTCCCTGGTCGTCGCCGGTCACCCTCAATCCCGCTGGCTCGGGAGAGGGAGGATCTCGCGTGTGCATGACCGGCGAAGGTCGTCTCCTCGCCGTGTGGGAGGAGTGGAAGGACAACATGTTCAGTCTCTGGTCTTCGGCCTTCGCGGATGCCTCGGGGTGGAGCCCACCCGAGCCGCTTCCGACAATCTCCGGCGGCTCGGTGTTCGGCGATCTCGCCTGTACCCGAAAAGGGGACGCCGTCGTCTTGTCGATTTCCTATCCCTCTGCCGAGAGGCTTCTCCTGGCGACGTGGTGGAATATGACCACGGGCTGGTCCAAACCGCTTCCAATCGGCACACCAATCGCCACGGGGGCCTCCTGGCCTCGAGTCGCCGTGGACGGTCGGGGTGACTCCGCGGCGGTGTGGTGGCAACTGGGCGATGTGCCCCACGCTTTCGTCAGCCAATTCGCGAAGGACTCGAGCCAGACATCCGCCGTCCAATTGGATCCGACGGGTCCGGCCGGTGGCGCGGGAGGCCCGCAGGTTGACATGGACGCCTCCGGCGACATCCTGGTCGCGTGGAATCAAGGGAGTGGACCCGGCGAAGAGGTCTGGGCAAATCGTTATTTCGTTCCCGACTCCGGGACGCTGCGGATTCCTGTGTTGACTTTGTCTGGAGTCATCACCGCTGCGGCCGCCACCTCGGGCGCAACCGCATGGTGGTGGAGGCGGGCCCTCCGCGGGTCCCAGCCGGGTTCCTAGTCGTCGAATAGCCCGCGCGAAGTCTCTTGTGGTCTCGGACAATCCGGCCGACGATGGACGTGGGCGTGGATGTCGGCGGGACCTTCACGGACTTCGTCGGGTTCCGCGGCCGCGACGTCGTGACGGCCAAGGTTCCGTCGACGCCCGATCCCTCCCGGGCGGTGGTCGACGGGATGCGGGAGCTGGGGGCGGACGGCGTGGCCCACGGGACGACGATCGCCACGAACGCGATCCTGCAACGAAAAGGGGCCCGCACGGTATTCGTGACGACGGCGGGCTTCGAAGACCTGCTGGTCATCGGCCGCCAGGACCGTCCGAACTTGTACGACTTCCACATCACACGGGCGTCTCCGCCGGTTGATTCGGAGATGTGCCTGGGAGCCGACGAACGCGTCGACGCGCGAGGACGCCCGTTGCGGGCTCTGACGCCGCGGGAGGCCCGCCGAATTGCCACGGAGGTGCGGTCCCGAAAGGCGGAATCCGTGGCGATTTGCTTGCTCTTCTCCTTCGTGCGACCGAGCCACGAGAGGATCCTCCGCGATGCCCTTGGCGACCTCACGGTCTCGTTGAGCCACGAAGTCCTCCCGGAATTTCGAGAGTATGAACGCGCTTCGACCACCGTGTTAGATGCCTACCTGAAACCGCTCGTCGGCCGCTACCTGACCGAGTTGAGGGCCGCGATTCGAAAGGACTTCTTCGTGATGAAATCGGGAGGCGGCGTGGCCGTCCATTCGGCCGTCGCCCGACGACCGGTTGACTTGGTGCTCAGCGGTCCCGCGGGCGGCGTCGCCGCCGCGGTGGCCTTGTCTCGAAAAAGTCCGTCGAGGAACCTCGTCACCTTCGACATGGGAGGGACGAGCGCAGACTTTTCCGCTCTCCCGAGGGGCGAGCCGACCTGGACGACCGATGCCGTGATCGACACCTTCCCGATTGCCATCCCGGTCATCGACATCGAGTCCGTGGGCGCGGGGGGAGGGAGCCTTGCGTGGATTGACGCGGGAGGTGCGCTTCGAGTCGGACCCGAGAGCGCCGGCGCGACCCCGGGGCCCATGGCCTACGGTGCGGGCGGGTCCCAGGTCACGGTGACGGATGCCGACCTCGTCGGTGGGTCCCTTGGACCGAGTCTCCTCGGAGGACGGCTTCCTCTCGACAAGTCCCTCGCTACAAAAGGGATTGAGGCCCTCGCATCGACGCTGCATCTTTCCCGGGACGAAGCGATCCTCGGCGTCCAGCGGGTTGTCGAAGCCTCGATGGCGAAGGCGATGCGGCTGGTCCTCGCGCGTCGCGGCCTTGACCCGAGGGATTTTGCATTGCTCGCCTTCGGCGGCGCCGGGCCGATGCACGCGTGGGCCCTCGCCCAACAGCTCGGGGTCCGGACGGTCCTCGTGCCATTCCTCCCGGGGGCGTTCTCGGCCTATGGCATCCTGATCTCTCCGATCCGAGCCGAGTATGGGCGAAGCGTCCTTCGACCGTTGGAGCGAGCCGAGACGGTCATCGAATCGACGATCGGGGAGTTCCGTGACCGGGCCATTTCGGAGCTGCGAACGCAAGGGCATGCACTCGGCCGGGCTCAATTCGAATCGAGCGTCGACTTACGATTCAAAGGTCAGAGTTACGAAATCAACGTTCCGATTCGCGGCGACTTGAGGCGGGCGTTCCATCAAGCGCATCGGATTCGGTACGGATACGCCTCCCGAAAGGAAGCAATCGAGGTGGTCACGGTCCGTCTCGTGGTCCGCACGCCACGTCCGTTCCGCCGCCCGCGTGCGCCACTTCATCGCGGGTCGCGTCCGCGGAGTCGTCGGGTTCTGTTCGACGACGGATGGCATGATGTCCCCGTCCACGAACGGTCGCGCCTCGGCGTCGGGAGCGAGATTGACGGTCCCGCCATCGTGGCGGAGGACCATGCGACCACCGTCGTCCCTCCCGGCTCGCACCTCACCGTGGACCGATTCGGTCTTCTCGAGGTCGAGGTGCCCCGATGAATCCGGCCGAACTCGAAATCCTGCGGACCGGATTCGCGTTCATCCCGGAAGAAATGGGCGTTGCGCTGAAACGAAGCGCCTATTCGCCGAACATCAAAGAGCGGATGGATGCGAGTTGCGCCCTGTTCGACGAGGCCGGCCGGATGGTCTCGCAGGCCGAACACATCCCGGTCCATCTCGGCTCAATGCCCGCCGCCGTGGACGCGGTCCTCCGGGATTTCCCCGGCACGTTGCGGGAGGGCGACCAGGTCATCCTGAACGATCCCTATCGAGGCGGGACGCACCTCCCGGACGTGACGCTCGTCCGGCCCGTGTTCGTTCGGCGCGAACTGGTCGGCTTCACGGCGAACCGCGCCCACCATGCGGACATCGGCGGGATCGCGCCCGGATCGATGCCCGCGGACGCCGTGCATCTGGAGGAGGAAGGCATCGTCCTGGAGCCGCAGAAGTTCCTCGACCGCGGCGAGGAGCGGCGCTCGGTCCTCGACCGGTTCCGGCAGGAGACCCTCAATCCCACTGAACGACTCGGCGATCTCCGCGCGCAGGTGGCCGCCAATGAACTCGGCGCGCGGCGTCTCGCGGAATTTGCGGACAAGTGGGGCATGACCCGCCTTCGGTCCGACATCGGGGAACTCCTCGACCACGCGGAACGGCGCATGCGATCCGCCATCCAGACGCTCCCGCGAGGGACATGGGCCGCCGAGGATTACCTGGAGTCCGCGGGCTCCCGCGATTCGCAGAAAATCCGCATCCGTGCCGAGGTCACGATTGGCGGCTCGGGCTTGACCGTCGACTTCCAGGGCACGGATCGCCAGGTCCGCGGGAACGTGAACGCTCCGTTCGCGGTGACCTTGAGCGCCACGTATTACGTCGTCCGATGCGTCACGGATCCCGACGCGCCGCGCAACGCCGGCGCGTATCGACCGGTCCGCGTCCTCGCAGAGGAAGGCCTGCTCGTCCGACCCCGAAGCCCGGCCGCGGTGGCCGCAGGAAACGTGGAGACCTCCCAGCGAATCGTTGACGTCCTATTCCTCGCACTCTCGGAGCCCCTGGCGGACCGCGTACCGGCCCAGAGCCAGGGGACGATGAACAACCTCACCATCGGCATGGCAGGTCCCCCTCCATTCTCGTACTACGAGACCATCGCAGGCGGCGAAGGCGCTCTCCCGTTCCGGCGGGGCATGTCCGGCGTCCACACCCACATGACGAATACGCGGAACACGCCCATCGAGGCGTTGGAGCTCGCGATGCCCCTTCGGGTCGAGGAATATCGCCTCATCCCGGGATCGGGAGGGACCGGCCGTTTCGCGGGAGGCGATGGCGTGCGTCGGTCCGTCCGGTTCCTCGGTCGAGACGGGACCGCGTCGATCCTCTCCGAGCGACGATCCCTGAGACCCCGAGGCTTGAAGGGCGGCGAAGACGGCCGACCGGGGCGAAATCTGCTCGTCCGAAAGGGCCGGCGGAAGACGCTCCCGGCCAAGGTCACGCTCCCTCTGGGGCGGGACGATCTCCTGATCATCGAGACGCCCGGAGGCGGCGGCTGGGGAAGGCCCCGAGCGCCGCAGCGGTGAATGTAGGCTACCTGCATCGGGGACGTTCACCCGATGCATCTGTGTTTGTCGTCGTGGACCTCCTCGGCGTCCTGGCAGCCTTCGTCGGCGTCGTCCTCCTCGGCGTCGCCGTCGGGATGCTCACCGGACTCTCCCCCGGACTTCACGTGAACAACGTGGCCGCGCTCCTCCTGGCCACCCGAGGCCTCTGGGCCGGCTTCCTCGGACTCCTCGTCCCCGACATCGCCGCAGATCCCGCGACGATCGGGATCTTGTTGTCGTCGTTCCTGCTCGCGACGGCGGCAGCCCACGGGGTTTCAAGCCTCATTCCCAGCGTGTTCCTTGGCGCGCCGACGGAGGACACGGCCCTCGCGACGTTGCCGGGCCATCGTCTCCTCCTGGCCGGGGAGGGCCCGAGGGCGGTCGCCCTCGCGGCCCGCGGAGCAACGCTCGGGACGCTCTTCGCCGTCCTCCTCCTGGTCCCGCTCCGATTCGTGCTGAGCGATCCGATCGAGCTGGCCGTCCGATTCCGTCCATGGAGCGCGCTGTTCCTGGTATGCCTGCTCGCCGCGATCCTCGCCACCGAGTTCCGCGGACGGCACCGAATTCGGCGGGGCCTCCGAGCCGCCTGGGTTCAGGGGCTGGCGGGCCTCCTCGGCATCCTGACCCTTCGCGGGCCGGTCCCCCTCGATCCGAGCCTCGTGCTGTTCCCCCTCTTCTCCGGCCTCTTCGGACTCCCGACGCTCTTCATCAGCCTGCGGAGCGCCTCGGGCCGGATCCCGGCGCAGCGCATCGAAAGCCTGCGTCGCCTGTCGTGGGGCGATGCCCGGAGCGCATTGCGGGGGACGGCCGCGGGCGCGGCGATCTCCTGGCTCCCCGGCCTCAGCGGCGGCGCGGCCGCGACCCTCGCGTCGATCGGGAGGCGGAACCGCGCCGGGCCAGGACAATTCATGATCGTCCTCGGGGCGGTGTCCGCGTCGACGGGCCTCCTCAGCGCCGCGGTGCTCTTCATGATTCATCGGACGCGCAGCGGCGTCGCGGCCGGAGTCAAGGAACTCGCGGGAGATCCCGCGGCCTGGTCCGGTTTCGGCATCCCCGGCACCTTGGTCGCGCTCGTCGCGGCCGCTTCGCTCGCGACCGCCTTGGCGGCTCCGATGGCGGCCCGCTTGGCTCGACGGATCGCGCGCCGGTGGTCGACCTGGGATCCTCGGAAAATATCCATCGTCTCCATCGCCGTGATCGAGGGCCTCCTATTCGTCGTGACGGGCTGGCCCGGCGTCGCCATTGCCGCCGTCGCGAGCTTGGTCGGGATCGTGCCCGTCGCGCTTCGCGTGCGGCGCATCCACTTGATGGCCTCCCTCCTGGTCCCCGTCCTATTGACGTACCTCCTCCCCGCTCCCTGAGGAAAGGGTAATGAGCCAACGTCTGCATCCCTCAATCGGAGGGGCCCTCCGATGCAAGGTGCGCCGACGAGATCTAGGGATTTCCTCGAAGGGCTCTCGTTCGTCCTCGCGAGTCGACAACGCGAAACGGTCCTCGCTGCCGTGATCCCGGGGCCGAAGACGCCCGTGCAGGTTGCGAAGCAGACGGGGCTGCACCTGCCCCACGTGAGCCGCGCGCTCGGTCAACTCGTCCGCACGGACCTCGTCGAGCGCGTCGCGGGCCAGCGCCGCGGCCGGCTCTATGCCGCCTCCGGCCTCGGCCGAGCCGTCTTCGGCGAGCTCACGGAGGAGCGGGGCGATCGGATCGTCGCACCGATGATCCGGGGCGGTCACCTTCGGAACTACCACCATTGGGTCGCAGCCCACTACACCTCGACCGCCGCGGACGAGATCCTCATTGGCGTCGGCCTCGATCCGTCCACCGTACGGGCGGACGGCTGGTATCCTCTTCGCGCCGCCTTGCAAGCCTTGGACGCGATCGAAGCCCGTTTCGGAGACGGCACCTACGAGACGATCCGGCGAATGCTCCGGGAGGAGGCGAGGAACTTTTCGTCGGCCAAGCGACTCATCTCCCGGGTCATTCCATTCCCGCTCCTGCTCGAGTTGTCCCCCAATGCGTACTCGCGGGAATTCAACCACGGACGCCTCGAGGTCGAGGTCCAGGGGCATCGGGCCCTGCTCAAGAACTACGATTGGATCAGCAGCCCCGCCCGCTGCGCCGCATGGTTGGGCGCGTACGAGGGGTTCGTCCAGATGTTGAAGATCGACGCCACGGTCACGAAGGTCGCCTGCATGCTCCGTGGAGACCCGTACTGCGGTTACCAGCTCGATTGGTGATACTGGCTCGCCGAACGACTGGTACCGAACGGAACAAGGCCTGGTAACCAATTGGTAATATGGCCTTATCCCCGAAGGGGTTGGTCTACTTCTCGGCAGGAATCTCGAGACGAAATCCTCGTTTGGAGGGATGCCTGCCTAAGCCCGTCCTCGTGGGGAGTCGCGGACGGGTTCCTTTCTCAGGCGTCCTCGTGGTTTTCGCGAGTGCCGTACGGCGTCGAGTACTTGTGCGTCTCGCGGATGCGCTCGGTCCCATCGATCTCTTTGATGTACGCCGCGACCACCGCGGGGACGAGGGACTCCCAATCCTCCCCCTTGAGGATCCGGTGGCGGACCGTGGTCCCCGAGAGGCGCTCGCGGTCCAGCAGTGGTGGCGAGAGCACCTTCAGGCCGTGCTCCCGGAACAGGCGCACGACGAGATCAGAGTTCGTGTAGACCACGTCGAAGCGCGGGACGAGGGACGTGACATGGCTGACCCACACGCTGTGCACGTGGGTGTCGGGGATTGGGACGATGTGGTAGTTGTGGATCCCTTCCGCGTCGAGGGCCCTCTTGATCATCTCGTACCGCTCCCCGGCCGTGAAGGGATTTTCGCCCGTGTGGCTGTACTGGGCCGAGCCGATTCCGACGATGATCTCCTCGTTCGATTCCAGGATCCGCCGCACCATCGCGAGGTGTCCGCGGTGGAAGGGCTGGAACCGGCCGATGAAGAAGGCGCGTCCCGTCATTCGTCGTCCTCTCCGACGAAGTGGCCGATGTACGGGCACTCGAGCGTGAGGAACTTGCGGCAATGGATGCACCGGCCGTCGTCGTGGACGGACGGGATCGCCGCGTTGACCTCGTAGCAAGGCATCGGTTCCGAGAACTCGAACGGTTCAAGGCCCTCGTCCACAGGCTCTCTCCGGAAGCTCAGTGGGGGACTGCGCCGAGGCCGGGCTTGTCCGGGGTCATCTTGGGAACGAGCGCCGCGAGCTTGCTGATCAGGCCCGACTTCTTCGGGCCCACGAGGGCTTGCTCCAGGACCTCGCTCAAGGTGTCGACGGGGACGATCTGGATCTTCCCCTGGTACTTGTCCTCCAGGAGGACGTCCTTCATGTTCGACCGCGGGATGACGACCTTCTCGATCCCGAGCTCCGCCGCGGCTTCGATCTTGGCGGTCACGCCGCCGACGGGCAGGACCTGTCCGCGAACGCTCAGGGAGCCGGTCATCGCGACCGCCTGGTTCACCGGGACTTCTTCGAGGGCACTGATGACCGCGGTCGCGACGGAGATCGAGGCGCTGTCGCCCTCCGTCCCTTCGCGGGAGCCGACGAACTGGACGTGGATGTCATGGTTCGAGATGTCCTCGCCGGTGTACTTCTTGATCAGCGCGGCGACGTTCTCGACCGCCTCCTTCGCGATCTCGCCGAGCCGTCCGGTCGCGATGATGCGCCCGCCTTGTTTCGCCTGCGCCGGGGTCACCTCGGCGGCGATCGGCAAGACGATGCCGCTGAATTCTGCGATCGAGTTGTCACCGACCAGGACCGCGAGGCCATTCACCATGCCGACGATCGATCCTTCCGTGATGAAGGTCTGGTACTCCTTGCCCCGCTCGATCATGCGGTCCGCGACCTGCTGCTCGAGGGAGCGCGCGATGCGCTTCGCGTTCAGGACGTGCTTCGCCGTCACGAGGGGCGTCCCCTCTTCCTGCGCGATGTCCCCCGCGACGCGGATCAATCCGCCCAACTCGCGAAGGCGCAGGGTGAGCTGTCCACGGCGGCCGGCCCTTCGCTGAGCCTCCCGGAGGATTTCCAGGACTGCCGTGCGGTCGAAGTGCGGGATCTTCCGATCTTTCGCGACCTCCTGCGCGACGAACCGGACCAGCTTGAGGCGGTTGTCCTCCGTGTCCACCATCGTGGCCTTCATGTAGATCTCGTATCCGTATCCGCGGATGCGGGACCGCAGCGCCGGGTGCATCCCCTGGACCGCGTCCAGGTTTCCCGCGGCGACGAGGATGAAGTCGCATGGGACCGCCTCCGTCTTGACCATGGCGCCGGACGAGCGCTCGCTCTGGCCGACGATCGAGAATTTCTTCTCCTGCATCGCGGTCAGCAGGCTCTGCTGGCTCTCCATGCGGAGGACGTTGATCTCGTCGACGAAGAGGACGCCCTTGTGGGCCTTGTGGATCGCGCCGGATTCGACGCGTTCGTGCGCGGGCGTCTCAAGGCCGCCGCTCTGGAAGGGATCGTGCTTGACGTCCCCGAGCAGGGCGCCAGCGTGACTCCCCGTCGCGTCGATGAAAGGCGGCATTTCATCGGGCGTATGACTGACGAGGAGCTTCGGGACCATCAGGTTCTCCTGACGGTGACCCGTGTACCGCGTCGCGATGTAGATGATCGCCGCGACCAGGATCCCGAACAGGATGATGTTCGGGGCATCCGGGCGGAAGCTCGGCTCCTGCGCGCCCCATTGGTAGGAGAGGATGACGCTCAGGCCGATGATGAAGAACACGATCGTCATCACCATCGAGGCCTTCTGCTCCCGACGTTGCATCGCCTCCGCCTTCTGGGCGTTCACGATCTCCCGGCCCTTGCCCGCGGGGACGACGCGGATCTTGGGTTCGTTCGGGTCCTCGGGATTGTGATACACGATGATGTCTTGGAGGTCGTCCCGGGGCAGGAGTTCCGTCATCGCCCGGGCCAACATCGACTTCCCGGTGCCCGGGTCGCCGATCAACATGACATGCCGCTTCTGTTCGGCGGCTTTGCGGATGACTTCGACGGCCCGTTCCTGACCGATGACCTGGTCCACGAGCCGTTCGGGGATCTTCACTTCCGCCGTGGACCGGAAGTCGACCTTGTTAATCCACGAATCCACGGGCGGGAGTTCTTCCGGTTCTCCCGCTGTCTCCACCATCTTCTAGACCGGCCCCTCGCAAGGGTCGCTTTGAATACACGAGCCTTCTACTTAAACACTTTGACCTTGGACACACTCGTGAGATTTCGAAAATCGCACTCGTAATTCCGAATTTTCTCCAGAGAAAACGCCTGACCAACGAAGGTTCGCGTGCACGAAAAGGTGCGTACTCGTTTCGCGTTCGAACGTCGAGATCTACGCAGCCCGCGTGGCGATCATCTTGGCGAGCTTCGCGAACGCGTCCTCGACGTTCTGTCCCGTCTTCGCCGACGTGAACACGTAAGGGGCGTGGTACGAATCCGCGGTCCGGCGGATGTCAGCCTCGGTTAGGTCCATCTGATCCTTCAGGTCCGCCTTGTTCGCGAGGAATTCGATCGGGACGTTGCCTGTGACCTTGACGACCGCCGCGACCCAGTCTGCCAAATCGTCGAGCGTCTGCTTCCTCGTCACGTCGCAGACGGCGAGGACTCCCTGGGCCCCGTGGAAGTAGGCCTCCTTCAGGAGTTCGCGGAATCCCTTCTCGCCCATGATGTCCCAGATTGTCATGTCGATGTCGGACCCGCCGTTGGGGCCATCGATCTTGATCTCCTTCTTCGAGACCTTCGCCCCGAGGGTCGAGATGTACCGATCGTCGAACTGGTCCTGGATGAACCGCCGGATCAGGCACGTCTTGCCGACGGCGCCTTCCCCGACGAGGCAGATTTTCACCTTCATCTTCTGGCGGTCCATTTCCATCCTCTGGTTCGGCGTATCGCGCCCACCATCCTCAGGTTATAAAGGCGTTGCCCAACGGTTATCTTCGGGGATAACACGCGTGCGACGCCATCGAAAATGGCGTGGGCTCAGGCGTCGTCGTGATGACCGATCGCATCCGCGAGGGCCTTGAAGGCCTCGTTCACGCCGTGGCCTGTCTTCGCCGATGCGAGGAAATGCGCGGCGCTGTGGATCGTGCCCATCCGGGCGAGCTCTTCCTCGCTGACGACGCGCCGCTCCAGGAGGTCCATCTTGTTTCCGAGGAAGACGATCGGGACGTTCCCGACCTGTTTGCGGATCATCTGGACCCAGTTGTTGAGGTCGTAGAACGAGTCCTTGCGCGTCAGGTCGCAGACCGCGATGACGCCATGCGAGCCTTCGAAGTACGCGTCCCGGAGGAGGGCGCGGAAACCTTTCTCGCCCATGATGTCCCACACCATCATGTCGAGCATTGCGGGCGCACCCCGCCATTCCACTTCGACGGTCTTCTTCGTGACCTTCGTCCCGACCGTCGCGATGTAGCGGTCGTCGAATTCGTCCTGGACGAACCGCCGGATGAGCGAGGTCTTTCCTACGGCGACATCCCCGACCAGACACACCTTGGCCTTGATATGCTTCAGGCCGGTCACCGCGGGCGTCGCCATCATGCGGTTCGAAACGGACTCCGTCTTATCTACCGTGAGGACGCGATTCTCGTCGATGATAATTCTTATTCTTCCGCGACGACTTTCCTCGCGTATCGCTCCTTCGCGACGCGCTCCGCCAGGGATTGGAACGCGGTCTCGACGTTGACGCCGGCCTTCGCCGACGTGAAGTGGAACGGGCTGTCGTAGGCCCTCGCCGCCTGGACCATTTCGTCCTCCGTGATCTGGAGCTGGTCCTTCAGGTCGACCTTGTTCCCCAGGAATTCGATCGGGATCTTGCCGGTCACGCTGTAGACGCCCTCGATCCAGTCGTCCAGGTCGTCGAGCGTCTTGCGGCGGGTCACGTCGCACACCGCGAGAATCCCGCGGGCGCCGTAGAAGTAGGCCTCCTTGAGGAGCTCGCGGAATCCTTTCTGGCCCATGATGTCCCAGATCGTCATGTCGATCTTCAGTTCGCCCGTGCCGTCGGGGCTGGGCGAGGCGAGTTCCTTCTTCGAGACTTTCGTGCCAAGGGTCTGGATATACTTGTCATCGAAGTTGTCGAGGACGAATCGGCGGATGAGGGAGGTCTTGCCGACTGCGGCCTCGCCGATGAGACAAACCTTCACCTTCATCCTCTTGACTTCCATAAAATTCCCGCCTGGCACCGGGCATACCCGGCGAGACCCGCTTAAACGTTATGGGAGCGTTATCCCCCAGGATAATTGATAGACGGCGAGGAGTCCGGCCTCATCGAAACACCCTCCCATGGCCGGAGATTGGCAAATGATGATGTATCCTCCCCGAAATACGGGACCGAAGGTGGCCCGATGTGCGACGAGTATTATGACGAACGGATGAAAGCGCTCTGGCGGGCGATCGCCGACGAATCCGAACTCGAACGGGACGAGGAACGAGAAGAGGAGTCGCCGCGGCCGATTGCGATCGAGCCGCTCGATCTCCCGAAGGCGAAACCGAAAGCCCTTCTCCGCTGAGCGCCGCCCTTCCGCGAACATTCGCATTTTCCTCCGAGAGACGCACGTCTTTCTCCAAAAAGCTAAATAGCCCCCCTCCATAGGGACGGCCCAACGCGCCGACCAGACGCCCCTGGGCAATCCGCTTGAGGATCCCGGAAATGCGGGCCCGAATCTTCTGGGCCCGCAGGCAGCGTCACGGCGGCGTGGCATTCGCCCGCGGCTCGTTGCACGCGACGAGAGAACGCTTTACGCGGAGGACTCGCCGATGCCGAAGGAACACCGACCACGACACGGCTCGATGGGCTTTTCGCCCCGCAAGAGGAGCGAGAGCCCGATTCCCCACTTCTCGAGTTGGCCCGACTTGGACGGAAGCAGCCCGAAGGTCCAGGGCTTTGCGGGCTACAAAGCCGGGATGACGCACGCGATCGTGGTGGACTACCGGCCCACCTCGACCACATCGGGTCAGGAGGTCCAGATCCCCGTCACCGTGCTCGAGGTCCCTCCGATGCACGTCGCGGCGGTGCGACTCTACCATCGGGAGCCCGAGGGCCTGAGGACCCAGGTGGAGGTGTGGAGCCCGAAGCTCGACAAGGAACTGCGAAGGGTCTTCCCGATTCCGAAGGACTACGACGCGGAGGAAGCTTGGAAAAAGGTGGATCCCGCGCACGTCGACGACGTGCGTCTCATCACCTACACGCAGCCGGCGTTGCTGACCGGGGTCCCGAAGAAGAAGCCCGATCTGATGGAGAATCGGGTCGGCGGCGGCTCCATCGAGGACCGCATCAAATACGCGAAGCAGTTGCTCGGGACGGACATCGCCGTCACGGAATTCTGTCGGGAAGGATCGATCGTCGACGTCGCCGCGATCACGAAAGGCAAGGGGTGGAAGGGGCACCACACCCGATGGGGCACGCGGCTTCTGAGCCACAAGAATTCGAAGCACCGGCGGAACATCGGCACGCTCGGGAACTTCCAGCCGGGATACGTGCGGCCGACGGTCCCGCAAGGCGGACAGTTCGGGTATCATCAGAGGACGGAGTACAACAAGCGGATTTTGAAGATCGGCGAGAAGGGTGAGGAGATCAATCCGAGCGGCGGGTTCCTCTCTTACGGGATCGTCCGTAATTCGTACGTCCTGCTCCACGGTTCAATTCCGGGGCCCGCGAAGCGACTCATCCGCCTCCGCGACGCCGCCCGGATCGGCTTCGTGAAACTGGAAAAGTCCCCCGATCTCACCTACGTTTCGCGCGAATCGAAGCAGGGGGTGTGAGGATCCCCGCGAAGGAGAAGAAAGAGGCGGCCGAGGAAGAAGAGAAGGCGCCGCCGAAGCCGCGGGTGCGACGGAAGAAGCCGGCCGCGGCCGAGAAACCTCCGAAGGCGACGAAGGCCCCGAAGACGAAGGAGGCTCCTCGTCCGGAAGGCGGTCGCGTTCACGTTTATTCCCTCGACGGCGACGTGGTCAAGTCCGTCGACCTCCCGCCGATTTTCCAGGGCGACGTCCGATTCGACCTCATCCGTCGGGCCGTCACCGCGGCGCAGGCGAACCGACGTCAGCCGTACGGCCCCGCCTTCCGGTCGGGAATCCGACACTCCGTCCGCTGGTCGGGCAAGGGACACGGAGTGTCCCGAGTGCCGCGGCTTCGCGGCTCGATGACCGGCGCGCAGGCTCCGGGCACCGTCGGAGGCCGTCGCGCGCATCCTCCGCGCCCGGACAAGGTGTGGGCCAAGAAGATCAACGAGAAGGAGCGGCGGATGGCCCGAAACGCGGCCCTGTCCGCGCTCAAGGAATCGGAGATCGTAGCGGCGCGCGGCCACCATTTCAAGGAGGCGCTGAGCCTCCCCGTGATTGTCGAAGACGGGCTCGAGACCCTCGAGCCGGAGGGAGGCGCCACCCGGGAAGGCGTCAAGATCCTCGATCGCCTCGGGGTGCTGTCGGACGTCGAGCGCGCGAAGGAAGGCCGCCACGTCCGGGCCGGTCGGGGCAAGATGCGCGGCCGGAGGTATCGCCAGCCGCGGAGCTTGCTCGTCGTCGTCAAGGACCCGACGAAGGTGCGCCGGTTGTTCGGGAACCTCCCGGGCATCGAGGTCGTCAGCCCTTCCGGCCTGAACGCCGAGGTCCTCGCGCCCGGCGGCGATCCGGGCCGGCTCGCGGTGTTCAGCGAGGGAGCCCTCGAAGTGCTGCGGAGCTGGCAGCCATGAAACCGCACGAGATCCTCCTCCATCCCTACGTCACCGAGAAGACGCTCAACATGCTCCAGGGCACGCCCGCTCAAAACCTGAAGGACGGGAATCGCCTCGAGTTCCTCGTGGTCCGGCGCGCGACGAGGACCGAGGTCAAGAGGGCCTTCGAGGAACTGTTCCAGGTCAAGGTCGCGAAGGTCAACACCTTCGTCCGGCGGGACGGCAAGCATGCGGTCATCAAACTCAAGCCGGAGTTCTCCGCGGAAGAAATCGGGATGCGGATCGGGGTGTTCTGATGGGAAAGAATCTTCCGGGCCAGCGCCGCGGCCGCGGGACCTCGCCGACGTATCGGTCGCCGAGCCACCGCCATCCGGGTCCGGTCGTGCACCCGCACCTTCGCGGCTCCGGCGTCGTGACCGCCATCTTCCAAGCGCCGGGCCACACGGCCCCCCTCGCGCGGGTGCGGTTCGATGGTCATGAGGTCCTGATGATCGCTTGCGATGGGCTTTCCGTCGGGCAGCCGGTGACCCACGGCCCTCCGAATCTCGACCGCGGGAACACGATGACGCTGCGCGACATCCCCGAAGGGACGCTCGTCTACAATCTCGAGGCGATGCCGGGAGACGGGGGCCGCTTCGTCCGCGCCGCCGGCGCGCAGGCCGTGGTCGTGAGCCAGGGAGATCGGACCGTCGTGCAGTTGCCGTCGGGCCAGTTCCGATCCTTCCATCCGGACTGCCGCGCGACGATCGGCGCGGTCGCCGGCGCGGGCCGCGGGGACAAGCCCTTCACGCGCGCCGGAAAGAAGTGGTTCTCCTTCCGATCGTTCAGCAAACCCTACTTCAAGGTCCGCGGGGTCGCGATGAATCCCGTCGACCATCCCCACGGAGGCGGATCGCACCAGCACGTCGGCAAGCCGTCGACCGTCGGATATGACGCTCCTCCCGGCCGGAAGGTCGGCCGGATGTCCCCGAAACCGAAGCGGCTGAAGGAGAAGCGGCGACGGAGGTAAACGCATGGCGAAGAAGATGGGCGGCGGTCTCGCGAAGGCGGCACGGCGGAAGTTGCGCAAGCGCGCAGGCCTCGTGGAGACGCGCCGGAAGAAGGAGTTCACCTACCGCGGCTACACCCTCGACGAGATGAAGGCCATGACGCTCGAGGAGATCATCGAGCTCTTGCCGGCCCGTCCTCGCCGGACGTTCATCCGCGGCCTCGACGACGAGCGCCTGACGTTCGTCGAGAAACTACGCGCGAACGGGACCGACGCCGCGGTCCGGACGCACTGCCGCGACGTCCCGATCCTGCCCGACTTCATCGGGAAGAAGGTCGCGATCCACAACGGGAAGGAGTTCGTGACGGTGGAGATCAAGTCCGAGATGATCGGCCATTTCCTCGGCGAGTTCGCGATGACCCGCAAGCCCGTGGTCCACAGCGGACCGGGCGTCGGCGCGACGCGCTCGTCGAAGTTCATGCCGCTGAAGTGAGGATCGGATGACGAAACTCGGGTACACGGTGGAATACAAGATCGAGACGATGGCCCGAGCGTATGGCCGAGACCTCCCGATCGCGTGGAAGAAGTCGATCGAGCTCGCGAGGCAGCTGCGCGGGCGGACGGTAGAGAAGGCCCGCGAATACCTGGAGAACGTCGCGGCCCTCAAGCAGGCGGTGCCGATGCGGACGTACGGGCGGTGGGTCGCACACAAGTCCGGCCTGGGGCCGGCGCGATATCCAGTCAAGGCGGCGAAGGCGTTCCTCACGATCCTCGAGAGCGCGGTCGCGAACGCGGAGTTCACCGGGAAAGAGGATCCGGACACGATGGTCATCGCCGTCATCAACGCCCACAAGGGCGCGACGTCGAAGGGCTATCGACCCCGCGCGTACGGGCGCAGCAGCCCGTGGAACCAAGACACCGTCAATCTGGAGATCGTCCTCGAAGAGGTGGCGTGAGTGCCGGCGGAGTCGAAGGTCGAGCGGAAAGACAAGCGCATCATCGTCGAGAACGTGCGCCGTGTCCTCCTCAAGGAATACCTGATGAACGAGACCCGCCGGGCCGGGTTTGGCGGCCTGGACATCCAGCGGACTCCCATGGGGACCCGCGTCACCCTTCTCGCGGAGCGCCCGGGCCTCGTCATCGGGCGGAAGGGCGGGGCGATCAAGAGCCTCACGGAGGCCGTCGAACGTCAATTCAAATTCGACAATCCCCAGATCGAAGTGCAGGAGGTCGGGAGCCCGGCCCTCAATGCGCAGATCATGGCGGAGAAGCTCGCGAACGCGCTGGAGCGCGGCTGGCATTTCCGGCGGGCGGGCCATTCGACCGTGCGACGGATCATGGAGGCCGGCGCGAAAGGCTGCCTCGTCGTCATCGCCGGCAAACTGACGGGCCAACGGCACCGCCGGGAGAAGTTCAAGGCCGGTCACATCAAGTACTGCGGCGAGCCGCGCAACCTCTGGATGGACCGCGGCTTCGCGGCGGCGAAACTCAAGCCCGGGGTCATCGGCGTGACGGTCGAGATCATGGACCCGCGGGCGAAGCTGCCCGATGAAGTCGAGATCAAGCAGCCGTCCGCCGAATACCTGGCCGCGGCCGCTGCCATGGCCGAGGCCGCCCTCCTCGTGCGGGCGGAGCCAAAGCCCGAGGCGGTCCCCGCAGCGGTTCCCGCCGAGGACGAACCGGAAGAACCGGAACCCCTGATTCTCGAGGAGCCGAAAGTGGCCGAGCCGAAGGTGAAACGCGGCAAGGTCGCCTCGAAGCGGTTGAAGAAGGTCGCGAAGGAAGTGAAGGCGCTCGGCGTGGACGCCGACGTCGAGCCGAACGGGGGCGACGACGCCTAATGCCCCTCCTCCGCACGAAGGAAATCCGGGCGATGGACGCCGACACCCTCGGCAAGAAGCTCTCGGAACTCCGGGACGAGCTGATGCACGAGCGCGGCGTCGCGGCGATGGGCGGCGCGCCTCCGAATCCGGGGAAGATCCGCGCCCTTCGCAAGAACATCGCCCGGATCCTCACGATCATGTCCGAGGAGCGGCGGCTCGGGACCGCCCCGGCGCCCACGCCGAAGGAATCCGCGACGGAGGAAACCCCGTGAACCTTCGGAAGCACGAGCTCATCGGGCTCCAGGTCGAGGTGGTCGCGGCGACGGACCCCAGCCAGGAGCATCTTCGTGGACGCGTCGTCGATGAGACGCGGAACACGCTCGTCCTCGATGTCCGCGGCGACGAGAAACGGATTCCCAAGGAAGGCAGCCGGTTCCGCTTCGACGTCCAGGGCGGCTACGAGATCGACGGGGCGGACATCCGATTTCGGCCGGAAGACCGCGTGAAGAAGGCCCGGTGACGTCCATGGCGGAGAAGAAGGCGAGACGGAAGGCGGTCGCGGCCGCGGTGCCATCGGCCCCCGGTGCCCGCGACATCGGCATTGATGTCCCCTCACCCGCGAAGGTTTGCACGGACGCGAAGTGTCCATTCCACGCCGGCCTTCCGGTGCGCGGCCAGATGCTCGAAGGCGTCGTCGTCTCGACGCGAATGCAGAACACGGTCGTCATCGAGCGGGAGTACCTTCGGTACATCCAGAAGTTCGAACGGTTCGAGAAGCGGACGCGCCGGTTGAATGTCCACGCGCCGCCGTGCCTCGGCCTCCAGGTCGGGCACCGGATCGTCGCGATGGAGTGCCGACCCCTCGGGAAGACGGTGCACTTCGTCGCGATCCACAACCAGGGGGTCGCCGGGTGAAGGGCCTTCCCGGACGCCAGATGCGCGGCCTCCCGAAGGGCGCGCGCCTCGAATGCATCGACAACACCGGTGCGAAGATCGTCGAGATCATTGAAGTGATGAAATACCGGGGCGTGCGGAACCGGCTCGCGTCGGCCGGCATCGCCGACCTCCTCGTCGTCGCCGTCAAGAAGGGCACACCGGAGACGCGCAAACAGGTGATGAACGCGGTCGTCGTGCGCCAGCGGCGACCGTTCCGGAGGCCCGAGGGGATGATGGTCCAGTTCGAGGACAACGCGTGCGTGATCGTCACCCCGGAAGGCGAGGTGAAGGGATCGGACATCAAGGGACCGGTGGCCCGCGAAGCCGCCGAGCGGTGGCCGCGCGTCGCGGCGACCGCGAGCATGATCGTGTGAGGCAACGCATGACGAGCATCCAACCGAGGACGCAACGGAAACGGGCGGCCAACGCCCCCCTCCATGTGAAACGGCTCCTCGCTTCCTCCCATCTGTCGGCGGAACTCCACGACAAGGCGAAGGGGCGCCTCCCGCGAGCCCTGCCGGTCCGCAAGGGCGACACCGTCCGCGTCATGCGGGGCGGATTCCGAGGGCGGGAGGGCAAGGTCGTCTCCGTGGATCGCGTCCACGGGACCGTCGTCGTCGAGGGCATCACGATCGAGAAGGTCGACGAGAAGAAGGTCGCGAGGCCCTTGCACGCCTCGAATCTGCTGATTATCCGGATGGACGACACCGACGCATGGCGTCGCCGCAAGCTCGAGGAGAAATCGAAGTGAAGAAGCACCTCAAGCGACTGCCCGCGCCTCGCTCCTGGTCGATCCCCCGCAAGACGGATTTCTGGATTGTCCGCCCCTCGCCCGGTCCGCATGGGATCGGCGAGAGCGTGCCGCTCGGCTCGATCCTGCGCGACATGCTCAAGGTGTGCGACACCGCCCGCGAGGCCCGGCATATCCTGAACAACCGAGGCATCCTCGTCGACGGGCGCGCCGTGACGGACCCCAAGTTTCCCGTGGGCCTAATGGACGTCCTCACCTTGAGCGAGACGAAGGCCCACTACCGCATGCTCGTGAACACCCGTGGCCGCATGTCCCTCGTCGGGATCGAGGCCGGCGACGCCACATGGAAGCTGTGCCGCGTCGAGGACAAGACGACCGTGCGCGGCGGGAAGACGCAGATCAACCTGCACGACGGCCGGAACCTGGTCCTGCCGAAGGATTCGTACAAGACGGGGACCACCGTGAAGATGAACGTCCCCGGCCAGAAGGTCGTGGAGCACTACGAGCTCAGCAAGGGCGCCCCGGTCCTGGTGACCGCGGGCCAGCACGTCGGGGAGATCGCCCACGTCCTCGAGGTGCAGCGAACGCGGAACCCGCGGGCGAACGTCGTCACGTTCACGGAAGGCTTCTCAACGGACATTCACAAGGTGTTCGTCGTCGGGACGGAAGGGCCCACGATCAAGATGCCGGAGGCCCCGGCCATCTAGGTGGGACGATGGCGGGCATGCGCGAGATCCGGGTCGAGAAGGTCGTGGTCAACGTCGGCGTCGGCGAGGCGGGTGAGAAGCTCGTCAAGGCGCAGAAGGTCCTCGAGCTCGTGACGAAGCAGAAGTCGGTCCAGACGCTCAGCCACCAGGCCGTCCGCGACTGGGGCGTGCGCCGGAACATGCCAATCGGGACCCGCGTCACGTTGCGCGGCGAGGGCGCCGAGTCGTTCCTGAAGTCCGCCCTCGACATCCGGAACAACCGCCTCCCGGGCTACAGTTTCGACGCTCGCGGGAACGTCTCCTTCGGAATCCAGGATTACACGGACTTCCCCGGCATGAAGTACGATCCCGAGATCGGCGTGTTCGGGATGGACGTCAGCGTGAGCTTGCAGCGTCCCGGCTGGCGCGTCGCCCGCCGGGCCCTCCGGGCACGGAGGATCCCTCGTTCCCACCGCGTCTCCCGCACGGAAGGCATCGAGTTCATGAAGGCGCGCTTCAAGATCGAGGTGGTCGAGTGAACCGGACGAAGGATTTCGGCCGGAAGAAAGGCTGCCTCCGCTGCGGACGGAAACGGGGCATCGTCCGCCGCTACGGCCTCCATTTGTGCCGCCAGTGCTTCCGCGAGATCGCCTACGAGCTCGGCTTCCGGAAGTACAGCTGAGGTGATCGGTTGCTCCAAGATCCACTCAACGATGCGATGGCGACGATCCGCAACGCCGAGTCGGCCGGCAAGACGGAGTGCGTCATACGGCCGGCGTCGAAGTTGATCGGCCGCGTGCTCAAGGTGATGCAGGACCACGAGTACATTCGGTCGTTCGAACTCGTCGAGGACGGCCGTGGGAACCTGTACCGGGTCGGGCTCGTCGGGAGCATCAACAACTGCGGCGTGATCAAGCCGCGCTTCGCCGTCAAGCGCAAGGAGCTCGAGAAGTACGAGGCGCGGTACCTGCCCGCACAGGATTTCGGCGTCCTCATCCTCACGACGACGGAAGGGGTCATCTCTCAGACGAAGGCGAAGGAGGTCGGCGTGGGCGGGAAACTTCTCGCCTACGTCTACTGAGGTGGGCGATGCCGGTCGCAGGATTGAAGGAGGAATTGGTCGACATTCCCGGGGACGTCCAGGTCCGCCTGGAAGGCGACAGTGTGGTCGTCAGCGCCAAGGGCCACTCGTTACGCCGCGTGCTGTCCCATCCGCACATCCGGATCGTCGTCGACGGGAAGCAAGCGAAGGTCCGCTGCGAATTCCCGCGGCGGCAGGAGGGCGCCCTCGTGGGGACGTTCGCGGCCCACCTCCGGAACATGATCGTGGGCGTGACGCAGGGCTTCGAGTACGAGATGAAGATTGTGTACAGTCACTTCCCAGTCAAGGCGACGGTCAAGGGGTCCGAGTTCATCGTCGAGAACTTCCTCGGGGAAAAGTTCCCGCGGAAGACGCGGATCATCGGAGAGACGAAAGTCGAGGTGAGAGGCGACCAGGTATTCCTGAGCGGCCCGGACGTCGAGGCGGTCGGTCAGACCGCCGCGAACATCGAACAGGCGACGCGGATCCGAGGCTTTGATCCGCGCATCTTCCAGGACGGCATCTACATCACGAAGAAGGCCGGGGAGGCGTAAGATGGCCGAGGAGGAACCGAAGCCGGCGAAAAAGGTCAAGAAGGCCACGCTACCGGAGAAGCCGCCGGAACCGCGGGGTCCCCTCCCGACGGCCGCGGAGGTCCGCGCCGCGAAGAAAGCCGAACTCGTCGCGTGGTCCGACAAGTACGAGTTGAGCAAGGAAGGCAAGGTCGACGAGCTCCGGAAGCGGCTCCTCGCGTTCCTCGCAAAAGAGGAAGCGAAGGCGGCTCGCGAAGCGAAGAAGGAGGCCGAGCCGGAGGAGCCTAAGGAGCCGGAGAAGGCGGAGAAGGAGAAGCCCGCGAAGGAGCCCACCCTACGGAAGAAGCCGAAGAAGAAGGAGAAAGAAGAGGAGGAAGCGGAGAAGCGCGTCCATGAGGCTCGGGCGAAGCCCAAGCTGGACGACCGCCTCCGCAAGCTCCTCGCGTTGCGCAGCGCGAAGAATGCGGTCCGTCCAAAGTTCCGGCGCCAGGAGTGGTTCCGGTACCGCATGTTCGGCGACGAGTGGCGGAAACCGCAGGGCGGCCAGTCCAAGTTGCGTCGCCACTTCGGATACCGCTGGAATCTCCCCTCGATCGGCTATCGGGGCCCGAGGGCCGTCCGGGGTCTCCATCCGAGCGGCTTTCAAGAGATCCTCGTCCATAACGAGCGCCAGCTCGAGGGACTCGATGCCACGAAGCAGGCTGTCCGCATCGCCCACGGGGTCGGCACGCGGAAGCGGGAACTGATCGAGAAGGCCTGCGACGACAAGGGACTGCGGATCCTCAACCGGATGGTGACCGAGTGAGGTTCGACTACCAGCGTCGCCTCGCCGCGTCGATCCTCAAGGTCGGCGTGAACCGGGTGTACATCAGCCCGGATCCGAAGGAGCAGGAGAACATCCTCGACGCGATCACGCGCGATGGGGTCCGCGCGCTCATCCGCCGGAATGTGATCCAGAAGAGGCCCGAGCGCGGCGTCTCCCGCGGGCGGGCTCGCCACCGAGCGGCCCAGCGCGCGAAAGGCCGACGCCGGGGGCACGGCTCCCGAGAGGGCGCGCTCAACGCGCGCACGCCGCGGAAGGCGCGGTGGATCGGCCTCATCCGCTCCATGCGACGTCATCTCCGGGAGCTGAAGGCGCAGGGCCGGATCGACGTCCGGACGTACCGCCGATTTTACGCTCAATCGAAGGGCGGCATGTTCAAATCGAAGGCGCACCTGGACCAACAGTTGCGGGCCGCGGGCGTCCTGCGCGAAGGGGTGGCGAAATGACCCAGGGTCCTCACTATCGGGTGCCCCTCCGCCGACGGCGGGAGGGCCGGACCGATTACCGGGTGCGAGCGAAGCTCCTCCGGAGCGGGAAGCCTCGGGCGGTGGTCCGCAAAACGTTGCGGCAGATGATCGTGCAATTGGTCGTCGCGGAGGCGACGGGAGACCGCGTGCTCGCGACCGCCCAGTCGTCCGAGCTCAAGGAGCATGGTTGGTCCGCGGGGACAGGGAACTTGCCCGCGGCCTACCTGACCGGATATCTCGCGGGCCGCCGGGCGTCCGCCCATGGCCTGAAGGAAGCGATCCTCGACCTCGGCGGGCAGAGGCCATCGCCGGGAGGCCGGCTCTTTGCCGCCCTCCAGGGCCTCCTCGATTCCGGGGTCGCGGTTCCCCACAGCCCGGATGTGTTGCCGGCGAAGGACCGCGTCCGCGGAACACACATCGGGGCCGAGTTGGGTCAGCTCTTCGACACCGTGAAGAAGAAACTGGAGGCGCCCTGATGCCGCAGCGGAGGGGCGGCCGCCGGCGGGAGGCCCGGGCCGCGCGCCCGGAGAGGGACCTCTCGGCCTGGGTGCCGAAGACGAAGCTCGGCCGCATGGTCCTCGCCGGAGAGATCACGAGTCTCGGGGACGCGATCAAGACGAGCCTGCCGATCCGCGAGCCTGAGATCGTCGACATCCTGTTGCCGGAGACGGAGGACGAGGTCCTCGATGTCAACATGGTCCAGCGGATGACGGACTCCGGCCGCCGCGTGAATTTCGTGATCACGTGCATCGTCGGGAACAAGGACGGGTTCGCGGGCCTCGGCCGCGCCCGGGGCCGTGAGGTCGGACCGTCGATCCGGCGGGCCATCGACAACGCGAAGTTGAACATGATCGAGATCAAGCGCGGCTGTGGATCCTGGGAGTGCGGTTGCCAGCGCTCCCATTCATTGCCTTTCCGAGTCACGGCCCGGAGCGGATCCGTCGTGGTGACGCTCAAGCCCGCGCCGCAAGGCGTCGGCCTGGCGGTGGGGGATGTCGCGAAGAGCGTGCTCCGCCTCGCCGGCATCACCGATGCCTGGGGATTCACGAAGGGCCACACGAAGACGACGGTCAACTACGCGCTCGCCACGTTCGGGGCCCTCCGTCGCACGGCCCTCCTCAAGGTCCGCGGCGAACAGACCGACCGGTTGAAGATCAAGTCGGGAGCGGAGCAGGTGTTCATCCGCAAAGTCGCGGCGGCCCCCGCGGCCCCCGCGGCCGAGGGAGAGGCCCTCCCGGAAGAAGTCGAGGTCGAAGGCGAGGACCTCACGGAGGCCAAGGAGGGCGAGGACGTCGCGACCGAGGACACGGAGACCGAGAAATGAGTTTCGCGGTCCTGCGCCTCCGAGGCAAGGGCGACCTTCGCCGCGAGGTGAAGGACACCCTTCGGCTCCTGCATCTCACACGGCAGAACCACTGCGCGATCGTGCCGCAGGATCCCACCTATCGCGGGATGCTCCAGCTCGTCAAGGACTACGTGACCTGGGGAGAGGTCGATCCCGAGGTCCTCGCGAAGCTCTTGCTGAAACGCGGTCGACAGGTCGGAGACCGGCCGATCGACGACGCGTTCGTGAAGTCCCACAGCCCATACAAGTCCATCTGGGATCTCAGTCAAGCCCTCGTCAAAGGAGAGGCGCGGGTCGCGGACGTCCGCGACTTGCGTCCGGTGATCCGACTGCCGCCTCCTCGGAAGGGCTACCGCGGAATCAAGCGCGGGTACCACGACGGAGGGGACCTCGGGTACCGGGGAAAAGCGATCAACCCGCTCCTCGTGCGGATGGTCGTGGAGGAGACGCCGGATGCCGAGTAGGACGCGCAAGCTTCGCGGCAGCCGCACGCACGGCCGCGGCAAGAAGCACGGCCGCGGCGCGGGAGGCCGCGGCGGCACCGGGAACGCGGGGCTCCACAAACACAAGTTCAAGTCGATGATCAAGTTCGACCCGGAGCACTTCGGTCGACACGGCTTCACCCGCCACGCGCAGATGCACCCCGTCACCGCGATCGACCTCGAGGACCTCGCCCGTCGGCTCGCGGAGTTCGAGGCCGCGGGTCACGCGACCAAGGACAACTCTCGAATCAATGTCGACCTGACCGCGGCCGGAATCGACAAGCTATTAGGGTCGGGCCGGGTAGCCGTGGCAATGCGCATCACGGTGGCGAAGGCCTCCGAGGCCGCCCTCGCGAAAGTCGCGGGCGCCGGCGGGGAGGTCGTGCTCCCGGCCGCCGGGAAGTGAGCGATGCCTCTCGAGGAACAGAAGAAAAGTCGCCTCTACGCGCTCAAGCCCCTGACGGACCGCCTGCCGGCGGTGAGCCGGCCCGAGGGCCACGTGCAGTTCCGCACGAAGATGTTCTGGGTCCTGGCCATCCTCGTCCTGTATTTCGCCATGACGAACATCTTCATCTACGGCCTCGACCACACGAACGTCATCGATTTCTTCTCCAGCCTCCGCGCGATCCTCGCCGGCGCCCAAGGCTCGCTGATGCACCTCGGCATCGGGCCGATCGTCACGGCCTCGATCATCATGCAGCTCTTCGCGGGCGCGAAGATCATCAACCTCAACCTCCAGGACGACGAGGACAAGAGCGTCTACCAGGGCACGCAGAAGTTCCTCGTCATCGTCATGATCTTCGTCGAGGCGATCCCGCAGGTGTTCGGGTTCCTGACGCCCGCGAGCGGGTTCGTGACCTCGCTGAACGGATCCCTGTTCTTCGGCCTCATCGGCGCGGGACATGGGGACCTGCTCGCGAAGATCCTGATCATCTTCCAACTGTTCGGCGGCTCCTACCTCGTGTTCCTGATGGACGAGGTCGTCTCCAAGTGGGGGATCGGGTCGGGCATCTCCCTGTTCATCGCCGGCGGCGTGGCGCAGCAGATCTTCACGGGCACGTTCAACTGGGAACCGTCCCGGGCGGGGAGCCTCGTCCCGGCGGGCGCGATCCCGAAGACGATCTACTACCTGCAACACCTGCCGGCGAGCTCCCTGGCCCAAGGCGGGGTCGAGCAGATCATGGTGCAACCGCCGAATCCGCTGATCGCCTTGATCGGGACGATCGTGATTTTCTTCATCGTGGCCTACGTCGAATCGACGCGGATCGAGCTCCCCCTCGCCCACGGTCAGGCCCGCGGCGCCCGGGGCCGCTATCCGATCCGCCTCATGTACGCGTCGAACATCCCGGTCATCCTCGTCGCCGCGGTCCTCGCGAACGTCAGCATGTTCTCCCTCCTCTTCTGGCAGCATCCGGAATGGCCGATCCTCGGCCACGCGAGTTGGATCGGGGCGTATCCGGACGCGACCGACGCACGCGTCGTCTCGGGACAAATCCAGCGGACGACGCCCATCGGAGGACTCGCGTACTACTTCTCGAATGTGAACGGGGTGCAGGACTGGCTCTTGCCCTTGTTCAATCCGGTCACCTACGGGCCCTACTTGCGGGGCCTGGAGTACTGGCAAGTCCTCGTGCATATCCTCGTGTTCCTCCTCGTCTTCATCGGTGGTTCCGTCATGTTCGCGAAATTCTGGATCATGACCACGAACATGGGACCCGAGGACGTGGCGCGACAGATCGAATCGAGCGGCATGCAGATCCCCGGATTCCGGCGGGACCCCCGGATCCTGCGGCGCGTGCTGGACCGATACATCCCGGTGGTGGCGGTGATATCCGGAGCCTCGGTGGGCGCCCTCGCGGCGGGCGCCGACATGATAGGGACGGTGGGGAACGCCTCCGGCACGGGCGTCCTGCTGTCCGTCGGCATCATGATCCAGATGTACGAAGCGATCGGCCGGGAGCAGATGATGGAGATGCATCCGCTCCTGCGACAGTTCTTTGGCGCGAACGAATGACGATAGCCTAGGGAAGGCCCGGCGGATGCCTCGCCTCGGGCGCGGGTCCCCCGTGTGCGGTCGCACCGGACGAACCGGCCCGCCACCGACCCCATCGTAGGACGCCCCACGATCCGATCGAGAGCCCCGCGCCGAGCATCGAAAGTCCCGAGCCGAACGTCGTCGGGTTGATCCCGCTCAGGTGCACGGTGAGCCGAACGACCTGCGCGGTCTCCTCATACGAAGTCCCATGTTGCGCGACCAGGAAATACCGCCCCGATCCGGGGAGCGATACATCGATCGTGCCGCCCCGCGAACTCCCGAGGGACCACAAGCTCCCGAAGTTCGACCCGGTGCGATACGAATCGTACTGGTCCTGGGTCATGACGAAGACATCCAACGAACCGCCGGAAATTTCCTGGTAGTCTCCGCGAAGGCTCCCCGATCCGAGGATGTTGATCTCGTAATACATGTAATACCGGACGCCAGCGGGGATGGACGTTGTCGAGGACGAGGAGGATCCGAGGGACGAGACGACGAGCGAGATCCCGGCGAGGGCGAGGACGCCGCCGACGATCAGCAAAATTCGAAAGACTCTCACAAAGGCCATTATCGCGCTAGACCAGGCTCCCCCTGCGAGCGTACGCCGACCGTCCGCTCGCGGTCTCCCCCACGGCCGAACCCCTCGCGGAGGGAATTGGTCGGAAAAGCCTTAACGCTTTGCGCCGGTCCGAATCTTGAGAACACGACCGCGGCTACTTGGACGGAGTTCGGAGCGTCAGCTCTTCCGACTGACTGTCGTATCGAAGGAGCTCGACGTAGCGGCCCCAGTAGACCAGGGCCTTGAACAGATCCGCGGCCCGATGGCTTCCCACGTGGACCGAGAGCGCCTCGATGATCTCCTTGCGGGTGAGGGGCCGGCCCGCCTTTCGCCCCATGTCCGTAATCATCCGGAAATCGGGGATGTCGTCGATGATCTCCCGCAGGATCGCCTTTCGCTCGCGGACGTTCGCGCTCAGTAGCTTGCGGCTCAGGTCCGTGATCCGCACGTCGCCTTCGTGGACCATCAAGAGGCCGAGGAACTCCGCGGCATCGAGGATGGGGCCCAGGCGATCGACGTCCATCTCGACTTCCTGGGAGATCGTCGCGACGTCGGCCACGCCGCCGACTTCGTCGATCGCCTCGACCAGGCCGAGGATCTGGCCTACGGATACTTTGGCGATGGGATGAAAATCGGTCAGCATGCCCGGTCGCCCATCGTCATCGCCGCTATTAGACACTTGACCTCCTCTAATCACACGATCAACGAGTAGATTTCGTCGACCCAGCCGTAGAATTCTGGCTCCTTCCGATTGCGGGGGCGGGGCAGGTCGATTTCCAGCTCGGCAATCATGCGGCCCGGTCGGCTCGACAGGACGATGACGCGGTCCGCCATGTAGACGGCTTCTTCGATGGCGTGCGTCACCATCAGGACCGCCTTCGGCGGAAGGTCCGGATTCGTCCACAATTGCAGGATTTCGTCGCGCAGGTTCTGCGCCGTGAGCGGGTCCAGGGACGAGAAAGGCTCGTCCATGCACAGGAGCAGCGGCTCGATCGCGAGGGCTCGCGCGATGCCGACCCGCTGCTTCATGCCTCCGCTGAGCTCGCGGGGGAAGGCGTCCTCGAAGCCGGTCAGGCCGACGGCGTCGATGAACTTCCGGGCGATCTTCCGGCGTTCCTCCGGAAGCGTGCCCTTGGCCTCGAGGCCCAGCTCGACGTTCTTTTCGACCGTCAACCAGGGGAACAGGGCGAAGGACTGGAAGACCATCGCGACTTGCGGGTTGTCCGCGCGGATCGGCTCGCCCTCGAAGAAGACCTCGCCGGAGGTCGGCTTCTCGAGGCCCACGATGATCCGCAGCAACGTCGACTTGCCGCTGCCGGAGGGCCCGACGACGCAGACGAAGTCGCGTTCCGTGAGGTCGAATCGGACCAGGTCGAGGACTTTGAACTCCTTCGCGTTCTCGAAGAACGACTTGGCGACGTCCTTGACCTGCAACAGCGGGCGATCGACCACGGCTCACACCTCGAGTCGGAATCGGGAGCTCGCCCGGCGGAACAGGGGGCGCCACAGGAGCTTGTTCATCGCCAGGACGACGACGATCATCGTCAGGATCGTGAGGAGCAGCATCTCGTTGTCCGGTGTCGGATAGACCGCGTGGTTCAGGAGGGACCCGAGGCCTGGGACCTCGTAGAACTGGTGGGCGTATTGGATGTACTCCGACACGATGAGGGCGTTCCATCCGGCCCCCCAGGCCGTGATGCTCCCCGTGAGGAGGGACGGCGCGATCGCGGGCAGCAATAGCCGCTTCCAGTAGGCGCGTCCGCGGAGGCCGAACGACCGGGCCGCCTCCTTCAGGTCGTCCGGGATGCTGCGGACGCCGGCGATGAGGTTGAACAGGAGGTACCACTGCATGCTGAAGAGTGCGATCAGGATCGCCGCGAGCTGGGCCGCGGCTCCGACCGACGGCGCGAGGAGGAGCGCGAACCCCACGATGACCGGGAGCAGTGCGGTCGCCGGGAGGGAAGCGAACAGCTCGAGGGCCGGCGTCAGGTATCGAGCGGCCCTCTGGCTTTCGCCGAGCATCGCGGCCACGGGGATCGTCCACACCAACGCGATCGCGTAGGCGACGAGGAGCCTCGAGAACGAGAGCACGGCGGCGCTCGGGAGGAGGGACGCATTCGGGGGGAGCGGCCGGAGGAACATCTGCACCAACCCGACCAGTCCCGTCGCGACGACCACGACGAAGACGACGACGAACAGCGCGAGATCCACCCGTCGGATCTCGCGGACCGCCTTCGGGTGCTGGGTGTACGCGCGCTCGAATCGCAGGGAGAGACGATGGTAGCGCTCCAATGCCGGTTGCACGCTGGCGATGATGCGCTTGCGGACCTTCGGCAGCCGCGGGAGCCAACGAAACCGCTCGTACGGACTCGGGACCCGCGGGATCTCACGGCCCGGGGCCGTCTCCATCCGGAAGCGCTCGGACCATGCTCCGAGGGGTCGCCACACGAAGATGTCGAGGGTCAGCACGACCGCCGCGAGCACCGCGATCCCGATCGCGATCGACGGGATGTCGCCGTTCCGGCCCGCGACGGCGATGAACGCTCCGAGGCCCGGGCGCTGGAACTCCGTCCCGCCCGCGGAGAAGATTTCGCTCGCGACGAGGAAGAACCAGCCGTTCGTCCACGAGAGGATGGAGTTGTAGACGAGCTTCGGGATCGCCGCAGGAAATGCGAGGTACCGGAATCGGAGCCAGCCCCGCAGGCCGAAGCTTGCGGCCGCGGCCTCGAGGTCCGCCGGGATCGTGGTGAGGGATTCGTACACGCCGAACGCCATGTTCCACGCCATGCTCGTGAAGATCAGGAAGACGACGGCGAACTCGATTCCGATCGGATGGCCGCGGAACGTCGCGACGAAGAAGATCAAGGCCGCGGGGAAGAACCCCAGGATTGGGATGGATTGGAGCACGTCGAGAAGCGGGAGCAACGCCGCCGACGCGCGTTTGTTCGTCGCCGCGGTGTGGCCGTAGGCGATGGCGAAGACGAGGGCGAACAGGTAGGCAACCACCATGCGCGTCGTGGAAAAGAACGCGAACAACGGGAGCTGGATCGCGTTCCAGGCCGCCTCGGGAAAGGCGACGGCCGCAACGATCCCCGCCAAAATCAGGACGACGGCGACGAGGCGGAGCCACCGCCGGAGGCCGCGCACAATCGTCCGCAAAGGGCGGACCCTATTTACGGGTTCTCGCGAGGCCCTCAGACTCCCGCGAGGAATCGGGCGAGGATCGCCTTCTGCGCATGGAGTCGGTTTTCCGCCTGGTCGATGACGATCGATTGCGGACCGTCGATGACGTCGTCCGTGATTTCGAGGCCCCGATGCGCGGGCAGGCAATGCATGACCATGGCGTCCGACTTCGCGCGGTCGAGGAGCTTCGCGTTCACCTGATACGAGCGAAACAGTTTTTCGCGTTCCTCCTTCTCCCGCTCCTGTCCCATCGAGACCCAGACGTCGGTGTAGACGATGTCGGCCTCGCGGGCAGCGGACGCCGGGTCCGACACGACGTCGATGGTGGAACCGCTCGGCTTCGCGAGACGACGGGCCTCTTCGAGCAGATCCGGATCGGGCTCGTAGCCGGCCGGACATCCGGCGGTCATGTCCATCCCGACGATCGCGCATCCGAGGAGGAGCGAATTGCAGACGTTGTTGCCATCCCCCACGTACGCGAGCTTGAGGCCGGAGAGCTTCCCTTTCCGCTCCTGGATCGTGAACAGGTCGGAGATGATCTGGCACGGATGCTCTCGATCGTCCAGGCCGTTGATGACCGGGACGGTCGCATGATTCGCGAGTTCGCGGACGTTCTCGTTTTTGAAGGCGCGATACATGATCCCGTCGACATACCGGCTCAAGACCCGCGCGGTGTCCGCGATCGTTTCCCCGCGGCCGATTTGCAGGTCGTTCGGACTGAGGAACAGGGCGTGGCCTCCGAGCTGGGTCATGCCGACCTCGAACGACACGCGGGTCCGGGTCGAGGCCTTCTCGAAGATCATCGCGAGGCTCCGGCCTCGCAGCGGCTCGTACGGCTCGCCGGCCTTGGTCCTATTCTTGATGCTGCCGGCCAGTTCGAGGAGGCCCACCAGGTCCTCCCGCACATCGCGCATCGACAGGAGGTCGCGTTTGCCCGCCATCGCGATGAGCCCATCTGGGGCAGCGTACTAAATGGTTGTGCACGCGAGTGCGGTCCTCGGCGGAGCCATCAAATAACGACGGGCCGGATGCCGGTTCGTGGAACCGCCTAATCGGACGGCACCCTCCGAACGCCGTCGCGCGGCCGAGGCGGCCCTTCGCCGACGTCGGGCGTTGAGCGTCTCGATTGGCGCCATCGGTCTCGTCATCCTTTTCGCCGGAGGGATTGCAAGCCTCTTCTCTCCTCCTTTTACGTATCTGCCGTTTATCCTGCTCGAGCTCGTCGGGGTCGCGCTGATCGTTGTCTCGTTTGTCCGGCTGCGGCAGGTCGGATCGCCCCTGGCGCGACCGCCCGCGAAGTGAACGATCGAGTCCCACCGACGCGATCCCGTCGCCAAAACCTATATCCTCCCCGCCTCTACCGCGAACCGCGGCCGGGATGGGCTAGCTTGGTTGATGCTAGGGGACTGTGGATCCCTTGACGCGAGTTCAAATCTCGCTCCCGGCCCTTCCGCAAATTCCGTCGGGCTCGCGCTTCGCCGACCGCGACGGCGAGCGACGCATGTTTTTATATTGCCTGTCGGATGGGCAGGCCGCTGCTCCGCGGCGATGAAGAAGCCGCGCGGGAGCCCGAGTCCCCAGGAGCGGGGCTGCGATGATCAAGCAGGCGGAGAAGACGTACGCCCCCCTAGAGGTGGAGCGCCAGGTCCAGGAATTTTGGAATCGCGCGAAGGTCTACGCGAAGACGGTCGCGGCGCGTTCGAAGGGGGAGGACTTCTACTTCGGCGACGGCCCGCCGTACACGACCGGCTCGATCCACCTCGGCCAAGTCCTGAACAAGTCCCTGAAAGACGCGGTCATCCGCTTTCGCCGGATGCGCGGTTTCCGCGTGCGGGACCAGCCCGGGTACGACATGCATGGCCTCCCGATCGAGGTCCAGGTCGAGAAGACCCTGGGGATTACGAACAAGAAGGAGATCGAGGACCTCGGGATCGAGAAATTCGTCTCGACCTGTCGCACCTTCGCCGTCGACCTGCTGAACAAGATGACGGACCAGTTCCGGGCCCTCGGGATCTGGATGGACTGGGACCGGCCCTACATGACGATCCGGAACGAATTCATCGAGGCGGCGTGGTGGACCCTCGGGCGCGCCCACGAACGCGGGCTGCTCTACGAGGCCCTCCGCTCGACCCAGTGGTGCTCCCGCGACGAGACCGCCCTGGCCGACGCGGAGGTCGAGTACTCGGATGAGACGGATCCCTCCATCTACGTCAAGTTCCCGCTCCGGGACCGACCCGCCGAATCCCTCCTGATCTGGACGACGACTCCTTGGACACTCCCCGCGAATCTGGCAATCGCGGTCCATCCGCAGTTCGTCTACTCGAAGGTGAAGGTGGTCCGCGGAGAGTCCGCGGAATTCCTCTGGACGATGGAGGCGACGCTTGCCACCGTCATGGCCCGCGGCGGCGTGACCGCCTACGAGGTCGCCGAGACGACGACCGGCGACAAGCTGGTCGGCCTGGCCTATGCGCACCCGCTCGCGGACAAGGTCCCCTATCAGGCGACCGTGACGGGGGAATGGGTCCATCGCGTGGTCTCCTCGAGCACCGTCGAGGCGGAGCACACGGGTCTGGTCCACAGCGCGCCGGGTCACGGTCCAGAAGATTTCGAACTCGGCCAGACCCTCGGCTTACCGGTCTTCAGTCCGGTCGACGGACGGGGCCATTTCACGAACGAGGCGGGCGTGTACGCCGACAAGCCCGTCAAAGAGGCGGACGCGGTGATCATCGAGGACCTCCGCGCCGCGAACGCTCTCTTCGCCGCGGAGACGCTGGTCCATGCCTACGGTCACTGCTGGCGCTGCAAGACGCCAATCCTCTACCGCGCGACGGTCCAGTGGTTCCTGCGAGTCGCGCCGATCAAGGCGAAAATGGTCGACGAGGTCCGCCGGGTCGCGTGGTATCCGGAATGGGCGGGCGCGGCCCGTCAAATGGACTGGACCCAGAACCTGCGGGATTGGTGCCTCTCCCGCCAGCGGTACTGGGGGATTCCGCTCCCCATCTGGCGGTGCACGAAGTGCGGGCACTGGATCGTCGTAGGCTCCTCGGATGCGTTGCGGAAGGCGCAGGGGTACGCGGACGGCATGGACCTGCACCGGCCGGGGATCGACCGGGTCGTCCTGCCCTGTCCGAGGTGCCGCGAGGAGATGCGGCGGGTCCCCGACATCCTCGATGTCTGGTGGGACAGCGGGGTGGCGAGCTGGGCGAGCCTCGGATATCCCGCGCGGGACGACGAGTTCCGCCGGTGGTGGCCGGAGGACTGGATCGTCGAGGGTCCCGACCAGACTCGGGGTTGGTTCAACTCGCAGCTCGCCGCCGGCGTCGTCGCCTTCGACCGAGCGCCGTACGACAGCGTCCTCATGCATGGATGGGTCAACGGCCCCGACGGCCGGCAGATGCACAAGTCCCTCGGGAACGTCATCGAGCCGGAGACCGTCGTGCGCAAATTCGGGGTCGACGCGCTTCGATTCTACATGCTCTCCGTGAACGCGCTCTGGGACGACAAGACGTTCCAAGAAGACGGGGTTCGCAACGCCAACCGCACTCTGAACATCCTCTGGAACGTCCTGCGCTTTGCGACGACCTACATGGTCCTCGATCGATTCGATCCGACGGCGCCGGACTTCGCCTCGATCTCCGGCCATCTGCGACCCGAGGACCGATGGCTCCTCTCCCGGCTCGAAGGCCTCAAGACGACGGTGAATGCGGAGTTTGCCACGTACAGTTTGCATCGGGCCTTTCGGTCGGTCGAGTCCTTCATCCTCGATGACCTCTCGCGGTGGTATGTGAAACTCGTCCGGGGCCGGACCTGGACGGAAGCCGAGGATCGCGACAAGCTCGCGGCGTACCATGTCTTGTTCGAGACGTTGCGCACCGTCGCGGTCCTGCTCGCGCCGGTCACGCCGTTCATCGCCGAAGCGATCTACCAGCGACTGGACGGGAAGAAGCTCAGCGTGCACCTGCTCGATTGGCCCTCCGCTCAGGAGGAGCGACTCCAGCCGGACCTCGAGAGGTCCATGTCGATCGTCCAGGAACTCGTCGAGATCGTCTCGAAGGAGCGCCAGAAGGGAGGACGCAAGCGCCGCTGGCCGCTGAAACTGATTGCGGTCCAAGCGCCCACGCCGGAGGCGGCCACGGCCCTCGAGACGTTGCGGGGCATCTTCCTCGAACAGGCGAACGCGAAGGCGCTCGCGGTCCTCAAAGCGAACGAGGAATTCCCCGGGATGGCCCTCGTCGTAAAGCCGGACGGGGCGGCGATCGGCAAGGCCTATCGGGTCCTCCAGCCGAAGATCGTGAAACTCCTGGAAGGCCGTCCGCCGGAGGAGATCAAGAAGGCGCTCGACAAGGGCCGACTCGAAGTCGGCGTCGAAGGCCAGGTCGTCGCGATCGACCCGTCGATGGTCCGATTTGAGAAGGCGATGCCCTCCGAGGTCGTCCGCGTGCCCACGCCGCACGGCGAGCTCTACCTCGACCTGCGCGTGACTCCCGACCTTCGTGCCGAGGCCTACGCGCGCGAGTTGATCCGCCGGATCCAACAGATGCGGAAAGAGATCGATCTGGACGTGGACGACTTCCTCACCACCGTCGTCAAGGCGAACAAGGAATTGGCGGCCTTGATCGGGGGACAGAAGGAATTCATGGGTCGGGAGACCCGCTCGCGTCGAGTCACGTTCACAGACGGACCGGTCGAAGCCGAGTACGTCGTGGAATGGAACGATGTGGACGGACATTCGGTGACGATTGGCGTGACTCCGCTCCACATGTCCGAGGCCCTCCGCGACTTCACGAGGATCCCGGGCATCACGGCCGCAAAGGCGATGGCCCTGTTCGACGCGGGTTACAAGAGCCTCGCGGCGTTGCGCGCGGCGACGAAACAAGAGCTCGCGCAGATCGAGGGCCTCCAAGTCGCGGATGCGGTTCGAATCCTGGACGCGCTCGCGGCGAAGACGGACACCTCGATCCCATGCCCCACGTGCGGAGCGGCCATTGCCCCGTCGACCCGCCGATGCCCGCGATGCGGCGAACCCGTCGCCACGAAGGCGATGCCGTGTCCCCGCTGTCGCGCGGAGATCCCTCCCGGCGCGGACAAGTGCCCGGTCTGCGGCTTCGTCCTGTCCACGCCGGCGACGGCCGCGCCGTCGCGCGTCGCATGCATCGCCTGCGGCGAGCTCATTCCCGCGGGATCCGCCGAGTGTCCATCTTGCGGCGCTCCCCAAACTCGGGCCCCCGCGCCAAATCGTGCGGCTTCGGAGGACGACGCTCCGCCCCTCCTGAAAGATTCCTCCTCCTATCTCGTCGAGGAACCGGTTCCGGACGAGGCCTACCGGCTCTTCGAGATCGCCCAGAAGGCGGGGAAAGGCGCGATGGTCATCACGCGGACATTCCCGCAGAAAGTCCGGGAGCGCCTGGGCGGTCCCCCCTTCCCGATCCTGTGGCTCAGCAACGTCGGGAAGGAAGACACCGTCCGACCGAAAGACCTGGAGAAGTTGTCCTTGGCCGTCGAGCAGTTCCTCGCCCGGGAGAAGGGCGTCATCTTCCTCGACGCGATCGAGTACCTGGTGACGAACAACAATTTCCTCACGGTCCTGCGGCTCGTGCAATCGATCCGCGACCAGGTCGCGATCAACAACGGGGTGTTCCTCCTCTCCGTGAATCCGTCGGCCCTCGATCCGCACCAATTGACCTTGCTCGAGAAGGAGGTCGACCGGGTCATCCCCGGCTCGTCCGGCGGGTCGGCCGCCTCGGGTCGCTAGGACTCCCGCCCCATGCGGAGCACCGCCGCGACGACGTCGGGAAGTCGCGGGACCGTTTCGTAGCGACCGATCTCCTCCGGCCGAATCCATCGGTGCTCGACATTCTCCCAATCGAGACGCACGCGGCGGCTCGGGGCGTCGAAGAGGAAGGGGTGGACGACGAACATCGTGGCGCCGTCGCGGGCATGGATCGGGGCCGCATTCGCACGAAACCGAATTCCTCGGAGGCCGGTCTCCTCTCGCACCTCTCGGATCGCGCGGGATTTCGGATCCTCGCGGCCTTCGATGGACCCCGAAATGACCGACCAGCGACCGCGAAAGGTCCCAACCGATGGACTTCGTCGCACGAGGAGGATCCGACCGCCGTTTCTCAGCACGACGGAGACGACGGGTCGTGCGCGGACCCCGGGGAGCTCGACGGTCCCACGGTCCCCGTCGATACGGACCGTGTCGCCGTTCTCCAGGCCCCCGACGTCGATGTGATCGACCATCGGGATTCCGGCGAGAATCGCGCCGACCGCGACGATTCCCTCGGCCGCAGAGTTGACGATGCCCGCGGGGCCGACTCCCCTCTTCGCGAGGCCGTAGATGACGTAAGAGCCAACCGTGCTCCCTTTGCCGTGCGGGAACGCGAAGATCCGGCCGTCGAGGCGTTCGTTGGCGCCGCCTGTCGCGGCATCGAGGACGGTGCCCGTGGCCGGGTCCGCGCCGCCGACGAAGGAGAAAGGGACGCGAATCACGAAGGCGATCCCTTCCGCAAAGCCCGATGCAATCCCGCGTCCTCGGAGCTTCATCCGTACCGCTCCAGGAGGGCGTCGAGCTCGTCGAGGATGACCTTCTGCTTGCAGAGGCTCGGCAGGTAGTACGCGGCCTTTCCCGAAGGGGTGGCGACCGTCCCGAATCGATGCTCGAGCAGCGTGACCTCGAGGCACGTGTCCGCGAGGACGCGGCCGCCGTGGCTCTCGATCGCCGCGACCGGCTCCGGGTTCTCGTCTCGGACGGCGCGGCTCGTGAAGACCCAGACCGGAATCCGGGGAGGCTTCCGTCGCACGCGGTCCGCGACGCTCCAGAGTTCTTGCCCGGATAGTTGGGGCGAGCCGAGGGCGATCACGTCCGCTTTCGTCCCGTCGGTGAAGGACCTCTGAGCCTGCACCAGATCGGCCCGTGAGATCGTGAGGGAGGGCAAGCCTGCGGTGCGGGCCCGCCGCGCCTCTGGGGTGACGCCTTCGAGGTGGAACATCGCACAAGCGCCCGTCGATGCCAGCGCCGCGCCGAGCCATTTCAAGTCCTCCTCGGAACCGCGGAACCCGCGGAAGAACGGGAGGCCATCGCCGACCTGCTGGCCCGCGACCAATCCAATCAGGGAGAAATCGAGCCCGTGCGGCTTCGTAGTCACATTCACGCGAACGGTCGGCGAACGGCCTTCGTCCTTGTGGAGCCCGTATTCCGGCGTCGCGCCGACGATCGCGGCCGCCAGGGCCGAGGGGCCTCCCTCGCGGTTCGTCCGTGCGCCGAGGACGGAGTTCGCGAAGCACACGGCGTTCGATTCGGCCCATGCGACGTGCTCGCCGAACGATGGCCGTGCGCCAACGAGGTAGGGCGTGCAGGTGAAGCTCGGACGGACGCCCATCGACTCGTAGGCGCGGGCGATCCGTTCCTGCTTCCCTGCGAACTCCGCGGGGATGCCAAGCTCCCTCCACTGCCGGAGGTCCGTGCCGAGTGGGTTGACGGTCGTCGGGACAGTGACTCGGGCGTCGCGCGCGAAATCCTCGAGGAACTCAAGCCCCGGATCGCCGATCATCTTGTAGGAGGCGCCCGACACGTGCGCCGAGGTGATGGGGACGAGACGCTCCGCTTCCGACAGGCGGGAGAGGGCGAGCAAGATCTGCATTGCCTTGCGCTGCGCCGGCGTGCCGTCGTCCCGCAGGCGGCGCTGCTCGCGGGTGAGCCGCATTCACGCCGCCCCGGGCAAGATGGACTTGGCGACCCGCCGGGCCTCCGCGGGCTTCGCCGGGTAGGCGACGAGTTTCACGCGGACATCGATCGTGTCGGAGTCCTTCGCGAGGGACCATCGTTCTTCGAAAGCGGCCTGCTTGTCGAGACGAAAATGCAAGATGCCCTCCTCGTCCACGCGCGCGTCCGCCTCGGTCGCGAGGGCGTCGAGCAGCCCGGCGGCGGTCCACCGCTCCCACGCCACTCGGATGGACGGGTTTTCCTCGAGCCGCCGCGTCAGCCGGACCAGCTTGTTCCCGAAGTGCCCTTGGAGGACGTCGCGCGCCGGAGCTCCCCCGGGCACCGCGAAGTCCAGGGCCCTTCCCACCCGACCTTCGTCTTCCGTCGCATGGCGGTAGGTCCGCGCCTCGATCCACCGGATTGGCAACTTAGCCATGGAGGCGCCCCAGGGCCGTCCTTGCTGCGCGTCGGAATTCCTCCAAGGTGCCTTCGTTGACGAGCATCACGTCGGCGGTCGCGATCACGTCGCCGAGCCCCCAGCTGAGCTCTCGGAGATCGCGGGCGCCGAACGCCTCGATCGATCCGGCATCGTCCGTCCGGCGACGCCGGAGCATCCGCTCGTACCGGGTCCTCGGGGACGCATGCACGGCGACGACGGACAGGTCGTCGCCGAACGAGTTCCGGAAGATTTCGAGTTCCGCCCGCCCCCGAAGTCCGTCGACCAACACCCGCTCTCCGGAGATCCGGGGGAGCGTCCGTTCTGCCCAGATTCCCAGGCCGTGCACTTGCCGTTCCGCGTGGGCCATGCCCCCGACCGCGGCATCCGAGATCGGTAAGCCGCGGCGGAGCGCCTCCTCTCGGACCACATCCCCCATGCGGACGATGGAGAAGCCGAGGGCCTGGGCCACGGCGAGCACCTCCTCCTTCCCGCAACCGGGCATGCCCGTGACGCAGACAACGCGCACTGCGGC
>Ga0209375_1000367_pt1 | contig 39534 bp, 37 predicted proteins | sample GraSoiAngelo_131_FD_185888 | JGI IMG/M metagenome (GOLD analysis project Ga0209375, IMG submission 185888) | Grasslands soil microbial communities from the Angelo Coastal Reserve, California, USA - 14_0929_02_30cm (SPAdes) (version 2) | ecosystem: Environmental > Terrestrial > Soil > Grasslands ...
GGGCGTGAACCGGCTTGTCATCGGAAAAGAAATAATCTCAAACGTCATGCCGTTTGCACCGCCAGACCCAACGAGTGCTTGGGAATTGTTCTATGAATCAGGGCCTGCCATCGCCGGACAAAATCTGTCGGCTTGCTACGGAGACCCTCATTGCCAAATGAATGGCGGCAATTGCAACGGTCTGACCGCCGACCAAATTTTGCGCGGAACCGTGGATCATTTCGTGAGCTACGGCGGCAAATGGCTTGAGATTTACGACGATGACGTAACCAATTTGCTAAGCGCGATTCATTACGCACATCAGCAACTCTTCATCCCATGTCCTACACCAACACCTTCGCAAACCGCCACACCTACTACAACGCCAACGGCGACAGCTACAGCTACAGCCACGGCCACGGCCACGCCTACACCGACCGCGACGGCGACGCCGATTCCAACTCAAACGCCAACACCGACTCCAACGCCCGCACCAACACCGACTCCGACGCCAACGGCGACAGCTACGGTGACGCCGACAGCGACACCTAGGCCGACTGCGACTGCAACCGCAACTCCGACATCGACGCCAGCGCCAACGCCAACAGCAACGGCCACAGCTTCGCCTTCACCGACGCCGCGACCGCGTCCAACGCCAAGACTTCGGCCTACTCCCGCACCGCGACCGCTGTAGCGCCGCCGCGGCGATACCCGACTGTATGCGACTAAGGCTTAGCATCAGTGAACAAGGAAAGCGCGTCGGACTACGGCAAACTTTTCACTGTTTCCGAGCGCGATGACACAGGCCTCTAAAAGGCGTGTAGGCATTCCGTTATGCTGAGCGATGAAATATAGACCAATGATATGATCCGGATTGAAGAAGGTGGCAAGAGAATCAGCGGTTGTTAAAGCTTCGGGACTTCGCGCAGAAAGAACTCACTGAATGCGTCCGCCAGTGTTTGCAAGCGACTTGTCGAAGCGGATTCGCATCTTGTTGGCGGCGATGAAATACCGATGCAATGTGGCGAGCGGTTCCCCAAAACCCAAAAATCGACGCCGCGTTTGCCTTCGGACTGTTTACTCATTTATCGTCATCCTGAGCGCGAGAAAACAGCCTGTTTTCGAGAGTTATTCGGCAACTGTGTGGCAACGATTGGCCGCTTTTATCGTGCCACCACGGATATGAAACCGTGCGAATCGCAAGAACTACCCACGCTTTTTAGAGCGCGGGAGAGGTCTCTGTTCTTTGGCCGGAACGCCATTTCCTGTACTGCCATACTTTGAGCGCGAGGAGCCGTTTATATGCTTATCGTTTACCAAGCGCCCTTCATCAGCATCGATGAATTGAAACATTGTCTGGATCTCCGACCTGGAAACCATGGCTTCTTTTTTTTTCTCGCTTTCCAGCGTCTCGGAAAGTTCGTCATTCCAGCCTCGTTTTCGCATGAATTCATTCCACATATAAATCTCACCCTCGGACGGTCGATGTCCCATCCCAAAACACGACTGCAAAATTGCCGCGTCGTTGAGGCCGTGGTTCACGTACTCGACTACTAGCTCGTATCTAACTCGGAGAAAGGTTGCGCATTTTTCGTCAAAACCTTTTCCAAGGTTCACTTCATATTCGAGAGGCAATTCTCCTTTGTCATGGCGACGGATTTTGTCCAGCATTCGGCCGAAATAAAACAAGCCGCCCACCTTGTCGTAGGGACTACGAAGACCCAAGTCTCTCACACGACAGTCCATTTCCACGAACCCCCCCGGATTTATTGCAAGTTATTAACAGTTCTTCACAAACCGTTGCAAGACTATTTTTCAGCCGCAATTTTCTAGACGCGGGCGGGTCAGGAAGCGGACCACAACTGGTTCCGCCGGATCGGCCGAAAAAGGAATCTAAGGTTTCGTCTAAAACAATGGATGCGCCCGCACGCCGCGACAAAAAACTGAATCACGGCTCTTTGAACTCGCCTGCGTGCTCGAGCGTTTCGATCACGTTGCCCGCTGAATCGTAAACGCGGATCACGGCATCATGTGACCGGCTGCGAAACTTGGCGCGCTCGCGGATGACAGCAGCGCCGATGCCGCTGGAATGATTCGGTACGCAGCGGGACTTGACTTTGGCCACAAGCCCCGAAGCGAACGTCAGGCCGGGAGTGACTTCCCCATCGCGACCTTTGCGCTGCCAAGAAATGTCGCATTCTCATCAACCATCAGGCGGGGCGCTTCGATGTCACCACGCAACGTGCAACCCGCCTGGAGCTCGCAGCGTTCAGTCACAAAAATATTGCCCTCCACCGTCCCTCGCACCTTCACCGATCTCGTCCTGATCTCACCGCGTATGCTCGCGTGCTCCCCAATCGTGAGCGTTCCGGTGGAATCGATTGTGCCCTCCACCTCGCCGTCGATGAACAGCCCGTTCTGGAATTTGACCGACCCCTTGATCGAAACTCCGCGCGAGAGAAAAGCGCCGGATTGCGTTGGCATGAAAGTGCGGTTGGATGGCCTTGGGACGACAGATGGGTCTGGCCGATTCGTTTGCAGGGGTTCGGTGCCTCTACGAGGAGAAAAGCGACTAAAAGGCTGCATGGCGAAAATTGTGCCGAATTATTTAGCAAATAGGAAGCGGAATCGTTCGATCGAGAACGCTCGGGGTAGCTACTGGCTCGACCCACTAGGGGCCCGAGAAACCGATCGGAGCTCCTTCAGGTGCTCGGACGAGGGCGACGGTGACGCCCTGATAAAACTTCTTACTCTCTGAACTCGCCTTGGGCGTAGCCAGTTCGTTCGCCTTCTCCTCGCCGATAGCTTGGCGACTGTTGACACCATGTTGACCGTACCACAGCCGTTTCTGTTCTTTTCTGGTCGCTCATGTTCGCAACCGTGCGAGGGAGCGAATGTGCCACGAGGGGCAGACACTAGATTTTGAGTCCAACGCGTCCGCCAATTCCGCACGCCGGCTTTGTAACATAGGCATCTGGCCTGTAAGTCGCGCGGGCTTCGCAGCCTGCGCGCGCTAACTTCCGATAAATTCGAGCATTTGCAAACCGCGAGGTGGCCCGAGAATTTCGCGAAGAATCATTGCGTCGCGCAAACCGGACGTCGATGCAAGCAACGTGGCGATGTCTGTTCTTCGTTCCTCTGCTTTAGTAATTGTCGGCGTCACTCCCGCGTAAGTTTTCGCGGGCGCTTTGAAGATCGGCTGCGGCGCAATCGGGAACGGTGCTTCGTGAACTTCGTAGGCAGGTGGAACCATCTTCTCCGCGCCACTGACAGTCCGCGATGGAGGAATTTCTTTCGTGATTATCTCGCGCTTACGCGACCTTTCTCGTCTTAGTTGCGAAAATGGTGAAATTGGCGGCTGCACCGGTGCAAGTGGGCGGAGCGGAGTGTCTGTCCGAGGCATCACGGGCGGCGGCGGTCTTGAGGTTGGAGGTTGGCCAAGGGCTTCCAATAATTTGCGAATCCGGTCTTCGTCTGACTCAGCCGGCGCGCGTCGCATTGGCGTAGGCGTTCTGGGAGTCGGCGTCGATGTTGTCTTTGTCTGATCTTTGCCTGTTTTGCCTGCTGTCTTCGCCAGGAACTGGAACAAGAGGGCGACCGCGATAAGCAAGAGGAAAAGCAGACTATCGAGATGCGCTGCAATCACTGGTTGTCGTTGAATCGTTAAAAGAGTTAGATCGTTACATCGGGCAGATTTCCGATTCACGATTCACAGATCACGAATCACGTTCCCTCAGCTCGCGGTTTTTCGCCGCCTGCAATTGATTCGCGCATCGATGTATCCGCCTGCACGTTTTTCATCCGGACGTAATCCATTACGCCAAGGTTACCCGAGCGAAACGCGTCTGCCATTGCCTGGGGAACGAGCGATTCGGCTTCCACCACTTTGGCTCGCATCTCCTGGGTCCTGGCCCGCATCTCTTGCTCGACAGCCACGGCGGCCGCACGGCGCACTTCGGCTTTCGCTTGGGCAACACGCTTGTCGGCCTCGGCTTGTTCGGTCTGTAATTTCGCGCCGATATTATCGCCGACATCGACATCGGCGATATCGATCGAGAGAATTTCAAACGCAGTGTTGCTATCGAGACCTTTGGCCAGCACTGTCTTGGAAATGCGATCCGGATTCTCAAGCACTTCCTTGTAGGAATGAGCTGAGCCGATTGCGCTCACAATGCCTTCGCCCACGCGCGCGATGATCGTTTCTTCAGTTGCGCCACCTACGAACCGATCGAGATGTGAACGTACGGTAACACGCGCTTTGACCTTCACGCCGATACCGTCTTGTGCGACTCCGTCAATCGTCGTGCGGCCCATGTTTGGGCTCGGAGCGTCGATCACCTTCGGATTGATGCTCGTGCGCACCGCTTCCAAAACCGTCTTGCCAGTTCCCTTGGTGGCAAGGTCGATGGCACAGGCTCGGTTGAAATCGAGCGTAATGCCTGCCTTATCCGCAGCAATTAGGGCGAGGACGACATGGCTCACATCGCCCCCTGCCAGGTAGTGAGCTTCCAAGGGATCACTCCGAACATCCAGACCCGCTTTCACTGCCGTGATGCGATTGTCTACGATTAAACCAACCGGCACTTTCCGCAGCCTCATTCCAACCATCTTACCCAGACTCACTGGCGCATTTGCGATCCGTGCCCGAAGCCAGAGACCAAAAAAGTTGAAAAGAACAACCGCCAGCACGAACGCGAACAGCGCTAGCACTGCGATGCCGACAAGATAAAGCGATTCCATATTGCTGCGGAGATTATCGAAACCGAAACAACGCGGAAAGTTCTAATTAGGTGAGGTGTGGAACGCCGCATTGTGGCGGCGTGTGTTCAGCGCCAAGGGCGCGGTATTCATTGGCAGCCTGGGGCAGCGCCCCGGGAAAATAGGACGTTCCAAAGTGGAGCGCTGAAAGCGCGATTCACTCCAAGAGCATGGGTCTATTAACGTGATCTGGTGAACTGAGTCGCGCTTTCAGCGTTCGTTGACAAACACGACCCAGCTCCCTGGGGCGATGCCCCAGGCTGGAATGAGAAGCGCCTTTGGCGTTAAAGAATGCGAAACAACGTGCAAGGGGACGGCGAAGCAAATACCTGCGGCGTCCCCCGACAGCGCAGCGCGCTGTCCGTAGCGTAAGGAAAAGAATAGCGACTTTTTTGCTCGCTTTACGGCGCGCTTTTCAATAAAACCGCAATTCCCATGATTTCGCTTTTGCTAGGGGCGCGTTAGATATCTCGACATTTACTCCAATGCACACGCTTCAAGAGTGGCAGGTGTGGTATCAGTCGGCTAACGTCACAGGATTCGAGGAACCGCTACTCGAAGCGTGGGACAATCGGTTAGCCGCGCAGAATGTTTACTTTGATGCGTGCGTTGCTAAGCACGTTGGCCACAGACACGTTGCTGTGAAAAACGTCGCGTTTCTTCGAATTGATCAAGGATTGGCGAAGCCTGCGATAGAAAAGGCCGTGGCCGCGTTTATCCGGGAAAGCTCCTGGCCCGCTCTGACACACCGTGAGCATTTGCATTTGATCGTCCGCATTCAGCTCGCTCGAAAAGTAGTAGCAGCTATTCGGCAGGGCACGCCTCAGGGTATGGTTCTTAAGAGTCTAATGCCCGATCTTGGAAATCGTGAGCACGCCATCCGCTGGTTCCTTGTGGATCTTTGGAATTTGGGAGGAAAAGCGTTTCTCGCCGCGATGGCTCGTGATTCCTTGGGAAAGCCACCGGAATCCCTAACCGACAAAAGCCAGGTCGAAGAGCTGGCTAGCGAGCGAACAAGTTGACCTCGCTGTTTGGTGCTCGGGGCGGGACTTGAACCCGCATGCCTTTCGGCATACGCCCCTCAAACGTACGTGTCTGCCATTCCACCACCCGAGCATTGAGAAAGTGAATCGTGAACGGTAAATGGCGGAGAAAGGCTCGCAAGCGCTTTGTCGCGCAGGTGTTTTACGTTTGCTCATGCTCGTAATCGAAAATTGAGAGCAAGCGTCACCGAGTGCGCAGCATTGACCAGGAGAATGAAACCATTGCGATTCACAGCTAAGCTTCGAGCACCCGCCTTCGGTCGCCGCGGCGAGCTACGGCGTGGCAATCGAGCATGAGTACGAGCATGACCAAGAGTGAGACCGAAGAATGGATCAAAATCGACTTGCACATTCATACACTCGACGACCCCAAAGACGCGGTGGATTATTCCGCACACCAGTTGCTCGAACGCGCGCGCACACTTGGTTTTCGTGTTCTTGCGATCACCTTGCACGATGCAGTCTTTGGTCGACAGGAAGTGTTCGCAGATGCCGCGGCGATGGGGATTTTGCTTATGCCTGCAGCAGAGATGCGTCTGCAGGGCGCAGATGTCATCGTGCTCAATGTGACCGCCGAAGAAATGGCGGAACTGAAGAGCTTTGATGACCTGCGTCGGCTCCGGGCGCAGCGCGGCGACTCAATTTTTACGATTGCGCCACACCCTTTTTATCACTTTGGCGGCTCGATTGGATCGCGATTACTTCGAGAAATAGATTGCTTCGACGCGATCGAGTTTTGCCATTTTCACATCGGCCTGTTTAATCCGAATCGCCGCGCGAAAAGGGTAGCGTCGCGCTTTAACAAGCCATTAATCGCCACGTCCGACGCGCATCGGTTGCACGCGTTTGGCCGCCATTACACGAGTATTCCCAAGCCCTCTGCCCTGACCGTCGAAAATATTTTTGCCGCCTTGCGCAGTGGCCCGCTGCGCCTAACGAGTCCTGCGTGCAGTCTTACCGATCTTATGAGCGCGATCTATTTTGTTTTCCTTGCGCATCCATTTCGAGTGCGTAGGAAGCTCGCGGCTTCCAAGGGACAATCGACAGGCTCCTAAGGCGATTCAGGTGACAGGTCGTAAATCGCGCCCCAGTCGCCCGAGGCTATGCGCCGCGCGGTCGTTTCCCATGGTTGAGTACTCCCTTGATAATTCGCCGTTTCATCGCGACCCCAGAAAATGTAGCGGACGCCCAGGACCTTAGCAGCTTCGCGCCAATTGGGCGCTCCACGCATTAAGGAGGCTAACTCCCTATTGGGTTTGTCATAATCGAATCCTTCCGTCCACAGATGGCCTGGATATCCCAGAACGACTTTACGGCCTTGAAGCAAGAGCGGATGATTGTAGGTCGGGTAGGCAGCGAAACGAGCCTCAACGGGCAAAGGTCGAACCGCCGTGCCGATCGCATCGAGTCTCGCGCGGTCCATCAATCCAAAACCTGGGTGCCCGGCAGCCAACCCGCCCAGCAACGTGATAAAACCCGAAGCGAAGAGTGCAATGCAGGTAACTGCTCGTTCCGGAAACGCCCAGCGCCCAATCAAATCACTCCACAAAAATGGGAGAATGAGAAAGTAACCCCAAACCATCAGCTTGAGATTATCCCAGTCCCACGGCGCGGTTTGAACGAAGTACCCGATGGCAAAGATCACAACCGCGGGCAGCACGAACGCGACATCCGCGGGCGGTTTCGTACCCCAGCGCCAGCCGGCTTTCCAAGCGCGCCAGCCACATAGCGCTATCAACGCCAGCGCCATCAGAACCCATAAGCCAAAGTTCGTTAGCCAGAACTGAAAGAACGGTGCGATCACTCCGTTCCACGTCTTTTGCAACAGTGAGCCGAACGCCGTGGCAGATCCAAAATTTGCAGCGCCACCCATCCGAAAGAAGGGAGCGCCGAAGTCCGCCGAATCTTGCACCCAGCCGGGGTGCCATTTCACCATTGATTTCGCATGGAACTGGTCGGTAACCAGCCAGACGAAAAACGTTGCAGGAATTAAAGCAGCACTGAGCAGCGTAATAGCGTGTCTGCGTATCGGTGCTTCACTGAAGATTTTGGGCCACGTTAGCCGCTCAAAGAAAAGCCCGACAACGAGCACGATCGTCAGCGCGATAAAGGTATGGACGTGAAAAAGGGGCATCGATGCGTAAAGGGATAGTTCGACCCAGAAGGGCAGGGGACCCTTGCTGTTGGTGCGGGCATTGACTGCGCTCGCTTGACCGACATCATTAGCCGCAACCGGAAGTCGACCTTCGGAGTCATCCCCTTTTGCTCCAGCCTTCGCAGCCGCTTCAGCTGAGGCGGCGTCTGGTGCGGACAAGCCCCGACGGGTCGGGACCATGGGAGTCTCACGAAAATATTTCTGCCGCCAATGCCAGAGCAGAATCAGTGCTGCCGGGATTGCGTAAAGCCATCCGCGCTGAGTCACGAACATGGACAAGGCAATGCTTTTCCACGCGATGGGCCGGTGGAGGATATCTGCTTGCGTCCCTTGATAGTCCAAAAACTTCAGCGTCTTCAAAAATTGGAAGCCGGCTATTCCGCCATTGAACAAAAAGCCTGCTACACCGAAAGTGCCACCCCATCGGAAAAAGGCATAAAATGTTGCGAGCGACGCAAGCAATCCAGTCCAAACCAGTCCACGCATTAGATCGACGTGAACAAGGCAAAGCAAAGCGTTGAACAAATCGATCCCAGCCGGATACCTTAGTTTGCTAAAGGCGTAGATCGGGTTGTCCGGCCAAAGGTGGACGCCATTCGCGAAATTCCTGATCAAGGTGATGTGGAGCGAGAGGTCACCCAGGTTATTTGGGGATTGAATTTTCCACTCTCCACCGTCGATGTAGAGCAGCCAGCAAAACGATCGCACGGCAAACAAAGCGAAAAATGCGGCCACCACCCAGAACCAGAATTTTCTGTAGCGCACTGTAGGCTTGGAAGACTTTGCCCCAGAACCACCTCTTTTATCAGGGTCAGAAGTTCCCAGCCAGGCAGCCACGGCAAAGGCAAGACCGCATAACAGCGCAAGAGCCGCGCTCAATGCATTTAGGCCGTGACCGACTATTCCCAGAAGAAGACCGCAAACAACCGACAAATTGACAAAGGTTAGACCCGCCGAAAGCCACTTCATCGAAAATGAGCGTTGCCTAGCCTGGTCCTTTGCCGACAAAGTCCGGCGCTTTGCCCGGGAAAAATCCTTTAAAGATCTCGGCCTTGAAGTAAAGCTTCGACGGATCCTGATAGTTACGAATGGTAACCATGTCGGTGTAATACGTCCCTTTCAACTTCGATTCGACCTGTTTGATTTTGTCTTGCTGCACCAGAAGAAAATCACCGTCAAGATTCGCTGGCATGTTTCCTCCTTCGTAGTAGCCGACCCGATCGAAGTCTCCGAGCATCCACGGAAGCGGATAAGTGCTGGTGCGAATGAGGTGGCCAGTCAAGTGATAGTAGGCCGGATTCCGTTTAGCCAATGTAAGAAGCGGGTTAGTTAGTTTAAAGATGTCATTGTAGGTCTGGACATACGCGTACGGCTCATCGGGCGAGCTGCAGCGGAAGTAGTTTAGCCAAATGCATGAGCCAAGCGAAATGCACAAAAGGACACCTATGGCGCGATACGCGATCTTCAAATTTTTTGGACGAACGAGCAGAACCGCCGCGCCAAAGATAAAAAGAAACGGCCATCCGAAACTGATAATGCACCAAGGCGTTTTGTATTTGACGTAACTATACACAAACAAGGTTCCCACCCCGTAGATTGCCAGATAACGCAGAATGAGATTCTTAAACTTTTGGCAAAACACGCAAAGAATTAATCCGGCCAGCATTGGCAGTTCGTAGCCGAGAAAATCAGCCCGCCCGCCTTCCAACGATGGCCCCATCAATTTCAACCAATAATCCCACGGTTTTTCATGGCCATGACCGGCGGCGCCAGTCTCCGTCCAGGCCTTAAATGCTTGATAAAGACCTTTAACGCCATTCCAGTTAAGAAACGTTCCCGAATAGAAAAACACGATCGCGGCGGCGCCCACACCGAGGACCATCGCAAGATCGATGTACGTCCATGTTTGCTTCACTGGTTTGGCGTCGGGAACACGGCTCAGCGCGTAGGAAGCCATTAGAACTGGAATGGCAATCACCGCGCAGGCCAGGTGAATCGCGTAGGTTTCCTTGGTCAGAATCATGCCGGCTGTTCCCATCCCTGCATACCATAGGTAATTCACCCTTCCGGATTTCCAAAGGCCGAGGAGGCCCAGGATAAACATCATCGAGAAGAATTGCAGCCATACTTCATGGATGGCGTATCGCCCGTAGAAAACAAATCCGGGGGAAACCGCCATGGCCAACGCGGCTATTCGACTCACGTTTCGCCCGACTAATGGCTCGAACTTTAAAGTCAGCCAAACGCAACCAATGCTCACCAGTACAACAGGCAGCCGCAGTGCCCAGAGGCTCCGGCCAAGCAAACTTTCTGACAGCAGCAGGACGTAGAAATGCAGCGGGCCGTGGTAATTCGTCGGATCGTATCTGTAAAATCCGTTATGCATCACCTGATCCACGAACCAGCCATTGATGCCTTCATCGAAATGGGGCGGCTTCATACCCAGCAGAACAAGACGCAGGAGCGCTGCCAGCCCTAGGATTAACCAGGGAGTCCAACCAGTCTCTGCCAGCCGGGCCTTCCACGCTTCCAGGTGATCGCGCAGACCCGCGACCGCAGGAGAATATTCTGCTGGCGCGCCGCCTTCGGCGCTGCTAGTACGCGCTGCCATGCGCATCCTTGTCACTGGTGGCTGTGGATTCATCGGGAGCAATTTTATTCGGTATATTTTACAACATTACAAGCCCGCGTACGTGACCAACGTCGACGTCCTCACTTACGCGGGCAACCTCGCCAATCTGAATGGCGTGGTCGAAGAACATGGCGAACGCTACGAATTTTTCAAAGCCGATATCGCGAACGCCGATCAAATGGACGCGCTCATGACCGAGCATCAGTTCTATGCGGTTATCAATTTCGCAGCTGAATCGCACGTGGACCGCAGCATCAACGATCCGCTCAATTTCATTCACACAAATGTCATCGGCACAAGCGTCCTGCTCGATTGCGCACGCCGGCACGGCGTCCAGCGCTTTGTTCAAGTCTCGACTGATGAAGTCTATGGCTCGCTTGGCCCTGCGGGCAGATTCACCGAACAATCGCCGCTCGATCCAAGTTCGCCCTATTCGGCGAGCAAAGCCGGTGCCGATCTGCTCGCGCTTGCCTGTTTCAAGACCTACCGCCAGGAAGTGCTGGTGACACGTTGTTCGAACAACTACGGGCCATATCAGTTTCCCGAAAAACTGATTCCCCTCATGATTATCAAGGCGCTGCGTGACGAACCACTGCCGGTTTATGGTGACGGCTTGAATGTGCGCGATTGGATCCATGTCACAGATCATTGCGCCGCCATCGTTGCCGCACTTTTCGAGGGCAAACCTGGCCAGATCTATAATTTCGGCGGCGACGGGGAGACGGTGAACATCGATCTTGTAAAAATGATTCTTGATAAACTGGGCAAGCCGCACAGCCTGATTTCATTTGTGACCGACAGACTGGGGCATGACCGCCGGTACGCGATTGACTCGTCGTTTGCGGAGCGCGAGCTGAACTGGAAACCGCGCCACAATTTCAAGGAAAGCCTCGACGAAACGATCCACTGGTACGTCGAGAACCCGTCGTGGTGGCAACCTTTGCTTGAACGTGCTGGAAGATACTGATCGCTTCCCAATTACTCGATGCCGGAGGCACCGACACATGGCTGTTCTTATATAGGCAAACATGAAAATTGTAATTCTTGGCGTGGGCGGACGACTTGGCGCAGCGCTTCTGCGCGAATATCGCGACAAATTCGACGTCGCTGGCTTTAATCACAGGCAACTCAATCTTTCGGATTTAGCTGCCGTGCGCGAGAAACTGCGGAACACCAGGTTTGATATTCTGATCAACGCAGCGGGTTTCACAAAGGTCGATCTTTGCGAAACGCAACCGGACCGTGCCTTTCTGATCAACGCAGAAGCGCCGCGTGTGGTTGCAGAGATTTGCGACGAGAAGAATGCCAGACTGATTCACTTTAGTACCGATTATGTGTTCGGTGGCGAGAGGCGCGAACCGTACACTGAAGAAGATCAGGCTAGTCCGATCAGCGTTTACGGTGAGTCGAAACTGGCCGGAGAGAATAATGTCCTGGCCGCGAAGAGTCAGAATCTTGTTGTGCGCGTCTCCTGGGTCTTTGGACCGGATCGTCCGAGTTTTATCGACGCAATGATCCAACAGGCGCAGGAAAATGACGAAGTCGATGCCGTGGCAGACAAATTTTCAACGCCTACATACACACTGGATATTGCGGCGATGCTCCCCGAGTTTTTTGACGCAAACGTTGCAGGAGGGATCTTGCATTTCGCGAACGCGGGGCAATGCAGTTGGCGGGAATACGCGCAATGGGCAGTGGATTGCTGCCATAATGGCGGGTTGCCTCTCAAATCAAAGACGATTGGCGAGCGGAAATTACGAGACATGACCAACTGGATCGCCCGTCGCCCTGTTTATTCTGTGCTTTCCAGCGCGAAATACACGAAGTTGACGGGGATATCACCTCGCACTTGGCGCGAAGCCGTCTCTGATTATATTACGCGCTTCTATTCTAAAAAATGAAAACCCACATTCTTACTCTAACATTGTCGTTCATTTTTTGCCTGGCCGCACGCGCCGAATTGAAATGGGAGCAAACTGCAGTTGAGCTGCACCCGGCGCGTGGTGACAAACAGGCGATCGGTTATTTCAAATATCAGAACACCGGCAAGACCCCCGTTCATTTTAAGTCGGTCCATGCCTCATGCGGTTGCACGGCTGCGCAATCGCAAAAGGATCAGGTTGGGCCCGGGGAAAAAGGCGAGATCACGGCCACGTTTAATATTGGCGACCGGACAGGCACTCAGGTCAAAACCGTGACAGTAGAAACTGACGAGGCCGCGAATCAGAAAACGGTCCTGACACTCAAGGCTATTATCCCGCAGGAATTAGAGATCAGTCCGACTTTTGTGTTTTGGAAACAAGGCGAAAAGCCGGATCCGAAAACGATCGCGGTCCACGCCGGGAAGGATTTTAACGTGAAAAATATCAAGGTCACCTCATCGAGTCCGGATTTTCAGACCAAAGTCGAGGAAGCCGGCGAAGGACAGTTCAAAGTTGACGTCCAACCCAAGGAAACCAGCCGTCTTATTGCTTCAACCTTGACGATCCAATCCGAGAATTCGCCAAAGACATTTTACGCCACCGCCCGTATCACGACTGCTCCGGGTGCGCCGGTTGCTCCGGCTGGCCAGAAAGCCCCGGCTGCTCCGGTTGCTCCGACCGCCCCGGCTCGTCCGAGTGCGCCGACTGGTCAAACACATTGAAATTTTCACTGGCACGCCAGGGGCTTATTCTTGCAGCGTTCTCGCTTCTTCCTGGTATAGGGCAAGCGATTTATTTTCGCGACAAGATCTCGTGGCAATCAGCAATCCCGCCTTCGGAAATGGTGAGCGTCGATCAGGCGCGCGCGTGGGGTGACAGCACCGTCTGGATCGATGCTCGCCCGGATGACGAGTTTGCTCGTGATCACGTGCCTGGAGCGATTTCGTTGAACGAAGATCGCTGGAACGAATTGTTACCACCGTTTTTGGCAGCGTGGTCGCCTGGGAAAAAGGTGGTTGTTTATTGCAGTGCGCAAAGCTGCGATCTGGCCCGCGAAGTAGCCGAGCGATTGCGGAAGGAAGCGCAGCTTCCTGACGTATTCGTGCTCGACGGCGGCTGGGAAGCCTGGGTGAAGAAGAATCGTTAAATCGTTAAATGGTTAAATCGTTCGTCTGGCGGATTGGCGACCTTATCATTGCCGCCGTTTTCATTTACGCCGGCGCTCTTAAAGTGCTCGATCCGGTCCAGTTCGCCCACGATATTGATCATTACAAAATTCTACCGTGGACCATCGGAGTGGGGCTGGCGTTTTATCTGCCGTGGTTGGAAATTTTTTGCGGCCTCGCCCTGATTCTCCGCCTGTTCTATCGTGGCGCACTATCGATTTTGACTGCGCTCGTTGTGGTCTTCCTCGTCGCCACGATCGCTGCAAAAATTCGCGGTCTCGACATCACTTGCGGCTGTTTCGGTCACACGAGCCAGAACTGGAGTTTTCCAGCGCACCTCGCGCTGGACTTGGGGGTCCTCACCGCTTTGGCCGCCCTTTGCTACTGCAGCGTAGTCCGAGCGCGTGCAAATGCCTCACCAACGCCCATGTCATGAATGTTGATATCAAGACAGCATGATCAGGAAGCTCAAGTCCGGTAAATATCGGCTGTATTCGCGGAAGAAAGATCCGAAGACGGGAAAGCGCCGGAATTTGGGCACCTTCAAGACAAAGGCGGCAGCTCAAAAACACGAGCGCGCGGTTCAGTATTTCAAGCGGCATTAGTCTCGTACGCTTCTCGAATTGCTACGGTACGAAGATGGTCGCGTTGTTTTCATCGCGATCAGTTATTGTCGGCTTGATTTGGACGACGCTCTGTGTTCCACACTATGGGCATATCGCCCGATGAGACTGTTCCGGCTTACACTCGAATGCTCGCTTTGTCTGGCTGTCTTTGCGACGGCAGGGTGCGGGCGAAAATCGAACGGTCAAGTGATCGGTGAATCCTTGGCGCAGTCGCCTTCACCGTCTGGAGTCTCTACCGCGGTCCAATCTCAAGGTTCATCCCAGTTGCCAGGTCAGGCGCCGCAGTCACAGACTAAGCAGCGACCAACGCTCGATTTGTCGCGGCTGGAGAACAGTGTCCGCCCCGCGGTCTTTTGGGTCACAATATTTGATTCATCTGGCAAATTGCTGCGGACTCAGACCGCTTTTTTTATTTCGGCAGACGGCAGATTCACTACGACCGCGCATGCGATCGAGGATGGGGTCAATGCTGTGGCGAAAATGGCTGATGGGGAAATTCATAATGTCGATGGCGTTCTCGCCTCTTCGGCAACGCTCGATCTTGCTATTCTTCAAGCCGATGTGAAACGGGTGCCATTTTTGGCGTTAAACAAGACTGCGAACCTCGAACCTGGCACGCATGTCGGAGTTGTGGGAAGCGCACTGGCGGGCACCGCCGAAGCCGCTCGCGAAACAACTATCTCAACGCAGCAAGCCGACGACGTGGAAATTGTAGCAACCCTATCGCCCGATTCGATCGGGTCTCCAATTGTGGACGCGAACGGCGAAGTTGTTGGCATCGTCATATCCGGTGGTGACAAAGCGACCGCTCGACCTGCGAAGAGTGTGGGCTCGTTGCTGGATCGAATTACAGCAGATGCGAAACCTCGATGGCCGGAAACTGCTCAAACTGTTTCTACACGTACACCCGTGCCCCGGCCGACGCCGAAGCCGCGCTTAGTTTATGCGCCCGCACCAGCCTTTCCGCGGGACGCTCATGTCCGGCCAGGCGTAGCATGGTCGGGCCGCTTCAGCCTAAGTTTTGATTCAAGAGGAAATGTGACCAAAGTACAAATCGTTCGATCGACCGGAAACGAAGCGTTGGATAGGGCGGCGATCAGCACCCTTCGCCAATGGAAATCTGCTCCCGGCGGGGATTGGGCGGCAACGGTTCCAGTTACCTTTCAAACAAGGTGAGATTCGAAAACGCGGGTCTCGATTTTCAAGTCAATCCCGCTGGGCAGCTGTTGTCTCCCTTACTGGCAGAGTTCGTTCACCTGAGCTCCGCGGCCGGGAGATGATTACCCGGATACCCGCACCTTCGATGAGTTGCCAATACGTGCCCGCGCGGAAAAGCGCGGTCGCGAAAGGACGCTAAGGCATCGAGTTTATGGTCGAGATACGCGAAGCAACTGCCGCTGATCAGGACGCGATCTGGGATATTTTTCGCGAGGTGGTAGCTGCCGGGGACACGTATGCTTTCGATCCGGGAATGTCGCGCCACGATGCCTTGGGATATTGGTTCCAGGCGGATACACGAACTTACGTTGCAAAAAGCAGGGGACGCATTCTCGGCACTTATATTCTGCGGCCTAACCAGTCGGGAGGCGGATCGCACGTCGCGAATGCGGCTTTCATGGTCGCTCCGGATGCGCGTGGCCAGGGAATTGGTCGCGAGATCGCCGAGCATTGTCTGAGCGAAGCACGCCTCCTCGGTTTTCGCGCGATGCAGTTTAATTTCGTTGTTTCAACCAACGACTCCGCAGTGCGCCTTTGGCAAAAGCTCGGTTTCAAAATCGTTGGCACCTTGCCGAGCGCATTTCATCATCCCGAAAAAGGATATGTCGATGTGTACGTTATGTACCGATCGCTTCTTGAAGACCAGGTTTAGACCCTTTTGTTCCAAACAAACATTGCAAAAGAGATGAATTCCTGGTGAACCTACCTGGATGCAGACAGTGATCCAAGTCATCGCGAGCGGGCGTGGATCGTTGCGGGAAAAGATCATGACCGATCCTCAGCTGCGGCGGTTTGATCTGACTCCCACTGAACATCAACGGCCCGGGCGGCCCCACGGCTGGGCCAAAATCCATAGTGAGACCGCGCATGGCGCGATCAATCTGGAATGGCATGCGCGCAGCAGCACGCTGATCTGCCGGGTTGTGACAAAACTTGGCAACAAACCCAATTCAATCATCGGCGATTTCATCGATTACCTCCTTGCGCGTCACCAGAGTCGCATTCTCGCCATCCATATCATGCGACGTTGAATCTTAAAATGCGCTCAGTGCGCGAGCGGAACCCGATTATCTGTCGAAACATGCAGGATCGAAATCAGGAAGGGCAGCCGCTTGGCCGCAGAGTTTTTCTCAGAAGCGGTGTCATTTTTACCGGAGCCGTGTTAGCGAGCTCTGCGCTATTGCGTGGCGCTGAAACGAAAAACAAAGGCAAAGAAAAAGAAGCCGAAGTCGGGCCGCCTGAAGATTTGATGCGGGAACACGGCGTTTTGAAGCGCGTGCTTTTAGTTTACGGCGAAGTGTTGCGTCGTATCGATTCAAAGCAAGATTTTCCGCCCGAAGCGCTGGCCGACGCCGCGCGAATCATTCGCAACTTTGTTGAGGATTATCATGAGAAACTCGAGGAAGATTTTCTCTTCCCGCGTTTCGAAAAAGCCAATCTGCTCGTCGACCTGGTAAAAGTGCTGCGCGCGCAGCATCAGGCGGGTCGGCAGGTCACTGATGTCACGATGCGCTTCGCAAACCTGCAATCGCTAAAGAATGAATCCGAACGGGGCCAGCTCATCGCGTCGATGCGGCAGTTCGTCCGTATGTACAATCCCCACGAGGCGCGCGAAGACACGGTCCTCTTTCGAAAGATCGTTTCCCCGCATGAGTTCGATGCCTTAGGCGAAGATTTCGAGAAGAAAGAAGACGAGCTTTTTGGCGAAGACGGATTTGAGAAAGTGGTAGGTCAGGTTGCAGGAATCGAACAGCAATTGGGCATTTACGACCTCGCCCAGTTTACGCCGAAGATGTAAGGGCCATGCGCGAACTTTTCGTTACCGATGCGCCTGCGGCGACTATTCTTGTGCGAATTATGGCCGGCAGTGTTTTCCTGTCCGAAGGAATTCAGAAATTTCTTTATCCAGAAGATCTTGCCGTCGGACGTTTCACCAAAATAGGCATTCCCGCGCCGGAGATCATGGGTCCGTTTGTCGGAGGATGCGAAGCCGTTTTTGGTGCGCTGCTGATCGTTGGATTGTTAACCCGGCTCGCAGCGATTGTGCTGCTGATTGACATTAGCGTTGCAATTGTTTCGACCAAAATTCCCGTTCTTCTGGGTCGCGGTTTCTGGGGATTTTCGCTGATGAAACTGCCGCGATATGGTTTCTGGAGCATGATGCACGAGGCGCGTACGGATCTCTCGATGTGGCTTGGTCTGCTCTTTCTGCTAATCGTCGGCGCCGGGCGGTGGTCGTTCGACGCCGCCTTAATGCGGGGAAGGGCCAGGTCTCAGTGGCCGCCCGCATCGCGTTAAACGAAAGAAAACAATCCGGAGTCTACGGGGCTCGAACCCGCAACCTCCGCCGTGACAGGGCGGCGCTCTAACCAATTGAGCTAAGACTCCCTGGGAAGGAGAGAAACTGTAGAGGCAGCTCTCTTCAGTCGCAACTGTTCCTCCTTTTTCTCTCTCTTACTCTTGCTCATATTCTTTTGTTTCGAGTAAGAGTAAGATCAAGAGCACGAGCACGAGGAAGAAGAGACTTTTGCGCAACACCAAATCGACCTCATGGTTGAACATTTTGTAGATCGCAGCGTCGAATCCCGAAAGATTTCGCGAGTGAACATTGCAGATACGCTTGATAACGCTATAATGAGACGCGGTTCGGCGGATTGACCCAAACCATAAATGAGTGACGAGCGCAGCGAGGGACTTCAGGGCGGGGTGGGGGACTCGGGTCCGGACAATCTCCTCGATTCATTTGATCAAGTGATCGCCTTGTTGCCTCCGGGCGATCCGGTACGACGCGATCTGTTGGAACTGCGGCCGCAGATTTCCGACCAACAGGAGACGATGGTCGAAGCGCGCCGAATGATCGAGAAGCTGGAAGAAGTCGTTAAGAAAGTGACTTCGCCTGCGAACCGGATCGGCACATTTCTCGGAGCCACTTCAAAGGATACGGCGCATATCGTAGTGGGCGGTGCCGATTATTACTGCAACGTCGATCCGCGGATCCCACTTGCGAAGCTGAAAAAGGGAACGCGTGTCCTGGTAAACGAGGCGTTCGTCATCGTTGGCGATCTTGGGTTCGAAACGGCGGGTCCGGTGACAAAAATCACCGAGGTTCTCGGCAAAGACAGGCTGCGGGTCGGTTCGGAGCACGGGTTGCAATCGATGGTGTTGCAGCGTTCTGCCGATCTTGCCGGCGCGACTTTGAAATCCGGCGACGACGTCCGCGTTGATTCAAACTACCGGATGGCGTTGGAAATGCTCTCGAGTCCCAAATCTCACGAACATTATCTCGATAATGTACCCGAGTTGCCGTGGGAAAAGGTCGGCGGGCAGGAGACCGCGCTGCAGGCGATCAAAGACGCGATCGAGCTCCCGCTTTTACACGCTGATCTTTTCCAGAAATTTCACCACGCCACTCCGAAAGGTTTTCTGCTTTACGGTCCACCCGGGTGCGGGAAGACGCTGATTGGAAAGGCGACTGCTTATAATTTGACTAAACAGCTTCGCGAAAAAACGGGCGCTGAGATGCAGGAATATTTCATGCACGTCAAGGGCCCCGAGATACTGAACATGTGGGTCGGCGAATCGGAGCGAATGGTGCGCGAGATTTTCGCCACTGCTCGCGAGAAACGCGGCGAGGGTTTTATGCCGTTTCTATTTATCGATGAAGCCGAATCGATTCTGGGCACGCGCCGCGCATCGCGTCATTCGAACATTCTTTCGACGCTGGTCCCGATGTTTTGCTCGGAGATGGACGGGATCGATTCGCTCAACGATGTGGTCATCATCCTAGCTTCCAATCGCGCCGATCTGATCGATCCGGCAATTTTGCGCCCGGGCCGCATCGATCGAAAAATAAAAGTTAGCCGGCCAGATAAAGAGGATGCGCGAGACATCTACCGCATCTATCTCACAGACGACCTTCCTTACGACGGTGTGCTTGCCAAGGAAGCCGATGGTCTGGATGCATCGATCGAGCGGCTGATTGAGCGCTTTGTAGACTGGCAGTTTACTCGCCGAGACGAGAATAAATTCCTGGAAGTGACGCTGCGCAGCGGTCGCAAGGAGACGCTTTACCGCAGCGATCTTATCAGCGGGGCGATCGTCGCCTCGATTGTGGAGCGCGCAAAAGCGATGGCGATTAAGCGGGCCATTGCCACCGAACAGGAGCAGGGAATTCGGGAAACGGATTTGCAGCTCGCATTTAACGCTGAGTACATGGAGAACGATATTTTTCCGACCACTGACATCACCGAAGATTGGCTCAAGTTGATCGATTACGATCCGGAGAACGTTGTCAAAATTTCGCCTGTTAGACCGGTTTCCGACGCGCGAGCGCGTGCAACCGTTGGCGTGATCTGAGCTGCGAAGAGAAAATGACCACTGCGTCGCGCCGCTTTAGCTCGATTTCCATCTGTGCCTTGGCCGGGTGACATCGGAAAAGAGCAGGACCCGATGAAACGCGTCTTTGGGCTGGAGACGGAATACGGCATTACGCTCAGCGGTGCCGAGAGTGTCGACGTCGTGGCGGAGTCGATCGAACTGGTCCGGCGTTATACCGAGAACGGTGCGCTGATGAAATGGGATTACGAACTGGAGGATCCGCACCTCGATGCACGAGGGTTTCGCGCGCGAGAATTACTTCAGGACACCGACGAATCGGCCTATTACGAGATCGATAAAAGTCGGCCCCTCAGTTTTGAGGAAATAAAAAGCGATCTGGTGCTATCAAATGGCGCGCGCTTTTACAACGATCACGCACACCCGGAATATTCTACGCCCGAGTGCACAACCCTTCGGCAGATCGTTGCACAAGACAAGGCAGGGGAACGCATTCTGGCAGAGTGCGCACGACGTCGAAATCAGAAGTTGCCAGCCGGATTTGAAGTTCGTCTTTACAAAAACAATACCGACTTTGCCGGGCACAGTTACGGTTGCCACGACAATTATCTGATGAGGCGCGATATCGCGTGGGACCGGATTGTCGCTGGAATGCTGCCGTTTCTCATAACTCGCCAGATTTTCGGGGGTGCGGGCAAGATGGGCATCGAGACTGAGAGTGCTCAGGGCGAGCCCGGCGTTTATCAGGTCTCGCAGCGCGCTGATTTCTTCAGCGTAGTTGTGAGCATCGATACGATGAATCGGCGCCCCCTGATCAACACGCGCGACGAGCCGCATGTGGATGCAAGCCGTTATCGCCGGTTCCATGTTATTCTTGGCGATTCCAATATGAGCGAATGGGCGACCGCCATGAAGGTTGGGACCACGTCGCTCATCCTCGACTTGATTGAGCACGGGGAAGCGCCGCAGCTCGAGATCGCGCAACCCGTTGATGCGAACAAATCGATCAGCCGCGATCAGACTTATAATTGGATTATCGAGCTTAAAGATGGGCGCAAGATCTCTGCAATCGATGTGCAACGGATTTACTTACGCGCTGCGAGCAAACTCAATAACGACTCGAGCGAAGATCGACTATGGATATTACGGGAATGGGAAAATGTGCTCAACGATCTCGAGCGGGACGTCATGTCGACGCGAGATCGAATCGATTGGACGGCAAAGAAATTTTTACTGGATGCATTACAGGACGAGGAAAAACTTTCCTGGAGCGACCCGTGGCTGCAATCCATCGATCTTGAATACCACGATCTCGATCTCGATCAGGGATTATACTATGAGCTACTGCGCAAAGGCTTGATGCGCCGCGTCACAAACGAGGAGGAAATCAAGGCGTCCATATTCAATCCGCCAGAAACAACGCGCGCGTTTTTCCGCGGCCGCTCGGTGGCGCGTTTTAATGACGAGATTTCATCAATCCAGTGGGACGAAATCGTCTTTGCTAATCCCGCAGCCGCGGGACAGTCATGCCGCGTTGCGTTGCCGGAAGCGGCAATGAATCCGCGCCTGAATGCACTCAATCATGCTGCGCGTAACGGCAAGGATTTCTCGGAGTTCATGAATGCAATCGCGCAGGTCGATTGATCATTTCCTGGCGCGAAACTTTACTCCCGTAAACCGCTCGAAGTCTCTGTCCTGCGTCCAAATGATCGCATTTTCTGCTCGCGCTGTCGCGAGAATGATACTATCAGCCATCGGCAATTTTTCAGAGTGGCTGAGCATCGCCGCAGCGATCGCCAGCGTAGCCGTCAGATCAATGACGCGTCCTTGTCCAAGGACGGCCACGGCTTCCAAGGCGGCGCGTTCGTTTCGTTGCTGGAGAATTCGTTTGTAAACTTCAAGGACGACAATTGTCGGCACAATCACCTCCCGGCTTTTCTCAATCGCCGCTGAGAAAAAGGAAGCGTTTGGGCCATCGGCAAAGTATTCGAGCCACGCTGAAGAATCGACCAGGTTCACACACGATCTTTTTCGCGCGGAACAGTGGTGTCGATCCCGCGCAAAAACCCGCGCATTTCTTTTGCGGAGCGGACTGGCAGAAGTTCAATACGACCCTTGTGCTCGACCACGTTGAAGACGCTTCCCGGCTTCAACTTAAGCGCCTGGCGTACCTCTTTCGGAATGACAATCTGATATTTGGGGGAGAGTGTCGTTCGTGTCATAGGTCGATGATTCGTGCGTAAAACAGTAGCGATATCGACTGATATCGCAAGTCAACCCCGAACCTAGGCTTGTCGATTTTGTAACAGCGTGAATCAAATATCCTAGGGGGAACAAGATGAGAGCCACAACCGCACTGCAGAAATCGACGTAATGACCAACGCTACCTTTAAGCCCCAATGCATCCACGGAAACAGGCCGAATGCTTCACAGACATGGGTAAAAACAACTATCGCTAGGCATCCAGCGCCGATTAGTTGTAAGAGGGCGCTCGGAGTTTTATATCTGACGCACAGCACGACCGAGCCGGCGAAGAGCATACTGGCGGGGATCAGCGCGGCGATTGTTTTAGCTAATACGATGTTCACGTGGTTTCGAAGAAGATCGAAAATAAGCTTACTCCCACTCGATCGTGCTCGGTGGTTTGCTTGAGATGTCGTAACAAACCCTGTTGACGCCTTTGACTTCGTTGCTGATTCGATTGGAAATTCGCGCCAGCAATTCATAGGGAAGCCGTACCCAGTCAGCAGTCATGCCGTCCTGGCTTTCGACGATACGAAGGACAATCGTGTTTTCGTAAGTGCGCTGGTCGCCCATCACGCCAACCGATTGCACCGGAAGCAAAACAGCAAATGACTGCCAGACTTTGTAATACCAATCGGCCGCCTCCATTTCACTCTGCACGATCGTGTCAGCGTCGCGCAGGATTGATAAACGTTCGGGCGTAACTTCTCCGAGAATCCGAACGGCGAGACCAGGACCCGGGAAAGGCTGACGATATACGATTTCCTTTGGCAAACCGAGCTGCAATCCTGCCTGACGCACTTCGTCTTTGAATAACTGGCGCACGGGCTCGACGAGCTCGAAATGCATCTTCTCAGGCAATCCGCCGACGTTATGATGACTTTTGATCACTTGCGCGGGATTGCCCTGGATCGATACGCTCTCAATCACATCAGGATAAAGAGTTCCTTGCGCCAGGAATTTGTAGCCGCCGTGTTTGCGTTCGCCATTGCTCTGATCTTCCTCGAGCAACTCCTCGGTGGCATGTTGAAATACTTTGATGAATTCATTGCCGATCAGCTTGCGCTTCGTTTCGGGATCGGTCACTCCTTTGAGCAGCGAGAGAAAGCGATCGCTGGCGTCCACATATTTTAGACGCACGTGAAAATTCTCGCCGAAAACGCGCTGCACAACTTCTTCCTCTCGCGCGCGGAGCAGCCCGTTGTTGACAAAAAGGCAGGTGAGCTGCTTGCCGATCGCCTTGTGCAGGAGCGCAGCGGTCACTGAAGAATCGACGCCGCCGCTCAAACCGAGCACAACCTTTTGATTGCCGACTTGTTTCCTGACGCGATCGCAAGCTTCTTCAATGAAGGAGCCCATTGTCCAGTCCATCGCGCAATGGCAGATGTGAAACAGAAAATTCTGAAGGATCTCCCGGCCACGCGGCGTGTGTGCGACTTCGGGATGAAATTGCAATCCGTACAGCTTCCGTTGTGGATCTTCCACCGCGGCGAAATCGCAGCCTTCGGTGGTCCCTGCAACGCGAAAGCCTTTTGGCAACGCAGTCACCTCGTCGCCGTGGCTGTTCCAGACGTCGAGATGCTCGCCTAAACCGCCTAAAAGTTCTGAACCGTTCTTGATGTGCAGGACCCCCGCGCCATACTCGCGTCGACCGGAGAATACGACGCGGCCGCCAAGATGATTCGCCATTAACATCAGCCCGTAACAAATTCCGAGCACGGGAACCCCGAGCGAAAAAATCTTTGGGTCGATTTGCGGTGCTCCCTTGTCGTAAACACTGGCGGGCCCGCCGGAAAGGATTAGCCCCTTCGGTTTCGACGCGGCTACGTCAGCGGCGGGTGTGTCGAAACGAATAATCTCCGAATACACCTGGCACTCACGGATTCGCCGCGCTATGACTTGCGTGTACTGCGAGCCGAAATCGAGGATGAGAATTCTTGAGTGCGTGGATTTGTCGGACATCTTCAGCGCACGCTATGGATGAGTCTGTGGGACGCCATGCTCTGCGGCTGGGTCGCCCGGAGATCGCTCCAATGGGCCGACTGTTCCCTGACCCGTCACTCCTCGTTGAAATTGTCCCTGAACTTCTTGCGTCGAGCGTTGTTCGAGCGGGTCGGCGCAGCCAGCCACAGCTAGGCATGCGATCGCGATCAGGATCGACATGCGTTTCATCTACGTATTTTATGAAGACCGCGGGGCATTGCAATTGCCGATTGCGGAACAACACCAAGTGATTGGTTAAAAGGTTAAATAGTTGAAACGGTTCATGCCCTTCCGTTGTAACCTTTTAACGTTTTCACTTCGTCCGCCATGATCGATCCCGAACTCTTGCTGCAGGGTTATCGGCTCGGCGTTTTTCCCATGGCGATGGAGGACGACTCTATCCAATGGTTTTCGCCCGATCCGCGCGCAATTTTGCCCTTGGAAGATTTTCATGTGCCACACGCGCTGCGGCGTCTCGTGCGCAAAAAAGTTTTTGCAACGACGATAAATAACGCGTTTTCGAAAGTCATCGAGGCGTGCGCGAAACGCGAGGATACGTGGATCAATCTCGAAATTATTGAAAGCTACATGCGATTGCATCAGCTCGGTTACGCACATTCCGTCGAAGCCTGGAAGCAAGGCAAGCTCGCTGGTGGACTCTACGGCGTTGCCGTCGGTGGCGTTTTTTTTGGCGAATCGATGTTCCACCACGTGACGAATGCCTCGAAAATCGCGTTGGTGGCCCTGGTAGAGCATTTGCGCGCTCGAAAGTTTGCCTTGCTTGACACCCAATGGCTCACTCCACACCTGCAACAATTTGGCGGTATCGAAATCTCGCGAGATTATTACCTGCGCCTCCTGCGTAGAGCAGTTGAATTGCCACGGGAATTCTAGGCAGGCGCGAACTGCGACGGCGTCTCGCCACTCATTGCTGCGTCTCGGCTCATCGGATCGGCCAAGGCGTGTTGAGCGTTCGGCGTTTTCTGCTTTAGTGAGCGGGCGCCGTGGTTCGCACGACGCATCGCAAACTGCAAAGGCTGGGTAGCTCAGTTGGTAGAGCAGTGGACTGAAAATCCACGTGTCGCCGGTTCGATTCCGGCCCCAGCCATGTATTGGCAAGTATGCCGAGCCATTCAACGAAATACGATTGGAAAGACGCAGGTGAGGAATGGTCCGAGCCGTGGGGCAGTTCCGCCGCGCAATGGTCCGGCACGGTCCTGCCGCGTATTCGAGATTGCCTTCCAACTGGCACAATCCTGGAGATCGCGCCCGGCTTTGGGCGGTGGACGCATTATCTTAAAGATCATTGTCAGGAACTCTGGGCTGTCGACGCCTCTGGTGAATGTGTCGAAGCGTGTTCTCGGCGTTTCGCGGCTGATTCGCATGTGCATTGCTACCTTAACGATGGCCGCTCACTCTCGATGATTCCTGATGCCTCGGTCGACTTTGTGTTCAGTTTCGATTCATTCGTGCATTTACCACGCGAAATTGTCGCGGGCTACCTCAACGAGCTGCGAAGGACGCTGAAGATCGGCGGCAAAGGATTTATTCATCACTCTAATCTCGGCGCGTATGCTGACTCGCTATCGGAACGGGTTCCGGAACCGTTGCGCAAAGTTCTTCGCAAAATAAAGATCCTCGATTGGGAACATCACCGCAATCCGACGATGAGCGCTGATGTTTTTCGGTCCTTATGCGCCCGCACCGGGCTAAACTGCGTCAGTCAGGAATTGATTAACTGGCGCGGCAGACGCTTGATTGATTGCTTGTCGTTGTTTGAGCGAGATGGTTCAACTGAGAATAGCTCGACGAAGATAGTTCGAAATCCGCGATTCATGCGCGAAGCGGCACGAATTCGGCGGCAATGGCTAACACAAACCTAACGAATTGTAAGCCATGAGCTGCGTGGAGAAAGTGCAATAGGCGACCAATTAAGCTTATTGCCTAATGAATCGCTTTCATTCAACATCGCCGCATGCCTGAACGCCAAACAGCGCCGCCGCCGTTGCCAAAATCGCAGCCTTCATTTGGAAAGCGCTATAGTACCATGATCAAGTTGCTGGGGGTCGGCGCGCTCGTTCTGATTCTGTTGATCCCGCTGGCGATGATCACCGGCGTGTTGCGGGAGCGATTGCAGCGGCGCAATGAAGCGGTCGCCGACATTACATCGTCGTGGGGTGGCGAACAAAATGTGATCGGGCCGGTGCTCGGGATCCCTTATCAATACAAGTTTAAGGTGGTCAAAGAAGTGCCGGCACCTGATGGGAAGATGGAGCGACGCGAAGTGGAAGAAAACGGTACAGCGATTGCATATTTTCTTCCAGAAACGCTGCACATCGCAGGTGACGTGGAGACACAGATGTTGCATCGCGGCATCTATGACGCGGCAGTTTTCCGTGCGCAGGTTACGCTATCCGGCAAGTTTTCGGCGCCGGATTTTGGTCCACTCAAGATCGACGTAAAGGACCTGCAATGGAAGGATGCGTTTGTCACTATCGCGGTGAACGATTTGCGAGGAACACGCGAGGCAATGATGCTCGATTGGGGCGGCACCAAGCACCCGTTGCTGCCGGGGTCGCAGGTTCCCGGATACACAACCGGGGCGACCGCGTCGCTGGGTACCGATCAACCGATTGCGAGCGAAACGGAATTTTCCATTCCACTCGATTTCAACGGGAGCGAAGGAATCTATTTCGCGCCTTTTGGGGTACAGAATGAGGCTACTTTAAAATCGAACTGGCCTGATCCGGCCTTTCGCGGCGCATTTTTGCCTGCGGAACGGTCGGTGCGCCCTGACGGATTCGATGGGAAATGGAAGGTGTCGTATTACGGTCGCGATTATCCGCAATCGTGGACGAGTCGCACCGGCAATGAACGTTTCAGTGTTTTGTCCGTTACGAATTCGCGTTTCGGTGTTCAGCTTTTGTCGATTCTGGACGCATATCGCTACGTCGAACGCTCGATTAAATATGGTGTGCTGTTTCTTGTGCTGGTTTTTACAACTTTCTTTCTCTTTGAGGTCACGGCGCGACAGAAAATTCATCCGTTTCAATATCTGATGGTCGGCGCTGCTCTTTGCTTGTTTTACCTGCTGCTATTGTCCATTTCAGAATTTATCGGATTCAGCTGGGCGTACCTGATCGCTGCGGTTGTATCGACCGTGTTGATTACATGGTATTGCCGATTTTTCCTTGGCGGCGGGGCGCGAACGCTGATGATTGGCGCAGGTCTCGCCGGCGTTTACACATTTCTCTATATCACTTTGCGCCAGCAGGATTACGCGCTGCTCATGGGCGCGATCGCACTCTTTATTGTGCTGGCGATCGTAATGTACGTGACGCGCAAGGTAGATTGGTACGCGCGCGATGCGGGCTCAGTCTCGGTCCAGGGATAGAACTGACGCAGATTGACAGGAGCGGCGCGGTTTTGTATCACGCTGCTTTCGTTCGACCGAACAGATATCCTGGAGTATGGCTGAATTTTCCGTCAATCCGACGCGGTTTGATCCTTACAAAAACTTTAAATTCCGCATCAAGTGGGATGGCCGTCACGTTGCAGGCGTCAGCAATGAAGGCTGGGAGCGAGATCGAACAGTAAAGGAGCCGGTCGAGCCATCTTCAAAGAAATCATAACCGGCTCTGCTGGCCGGCTCGCCTGAGTTGCCGGCAGGGACAATTCGCTGTGACGATTTCGTTTCGCGAAGGTCTTTGTGGCGGGTTGGTCATCGCTCTTTGCGCAGGGCTCTATCTCATCTGGCTGTGGCAGCCAGAGCGGCAGGTGAGGCGTCACACCGAGAACTTTTTCCGGGCGATTGAGCGTAAGAACTGGGACGCCGCGGCCAATTTCGTTGCAGCGGATTATCAGGATCAATGGGGCGACAACCGCGTGCGCGTCCTGGAACGCCTGCGCGAAGGCTTTCGATATGTGCGCGGTCCACGAATCATCGCGTCCAATCCGAGCGTACAGATTGCAAGCCCGCGCGCGGTGTGGAGGGGCAAAATTGCGCTCTACAGCTCCGACGACGACGTGATGGAGGTGCTCGACCAACGCGTCAATTCGTTACCGTCTTCCTTCGAACTAGAGTGGCATCATCTCTCGAGCACGCCATGGGATTGGAAGCTCGCGGGAGTAAGCAATCCGGCGTTTGAAATTCCGGCAGATGTGTATTGACGGCGCAACCCTGGTTCGGCGCTCATAGAGCGCCGCTACAGATCATTTACCCTGCGCCTGGCGAAATTGACTCTTGGCAGTTTCCACGTCGCGCGGCGGTTGCTGGCAAAGCAGAATCCCGCGGAGTTTGTCTCCCTGATAGTAGCGCGCAGTGAATTTTTTCTTTGCGTACGTGCCCTGAACATCAGCACGTGTGGGCAACACGCTGAAATCGCCAATAAAATCCATCCGCAAATCGAAGATTGCCGTCCAAAAGTACGGGACCTGCTCATAGCGGATGCGCTTTTTGCCGGTCATATTGGCGCCTGCAACCAAACCCTGGCTCCGTGCGTTGTCCCAATGCGTCTGGCGTCGGACGCCGCCCATTATCCGATCGGGATAAAATGCCAGATCGCCTACCGCAAAGATCCCTTTTTCTTCCGTCTCGAGATATTCGGTCACCGGCGACCCATGTGGTCCGGCCAGCGGCGTGTTGCGGACCAGGTCAAGATTTGGTTCGGCACCACAGGCAACCACTGCGAGGCCAACCGGAAATCGGTTGCCGCTTTTTGTCTGGATATTGCGCAGGACAGTTTTGCCCTCAAAGCCATTGAGGCTTTCGCCCATCGACAAGGTCACTCCGTGTTTTGCAAAGTAGTCGGTGAGCCAGGTGCCGGTGTCCGGATCGATATATCGGTTCAACAAATAGGAATCTCGATGCATGAGACCGACCTTCAGTTTCATCATCCGAAGACTGGCCGCTGCCTCGCATGCGAGCAATCCGCCGCCTACGACCATGATGCCTTTCTCCAGGGTTGCCATCTCTTTTAGCGCAAGCGCATCGCGAATCGTTCGCAGATAAATCACATTGCCGAGGCTGGTTCCGGCTACTAGTGGACGCACCGGGCGGCTGCCCATCGCAAGGCACGCCTTATTGAACTCAATACTTTCGCCGTTGGCGAGCACTGCCAGGCGCCGATCGATGTTAAACTGTGTTACCACTGCGCCAAATCGTGTCTCGATGTTATGCTTCTCGTACCAGGCCTCATTGGGCTCGAGTAATTTCCTGGGCTGTGGATCTTTCTCGCGCAAAAAGTCCTTCGATAGAATCCAGCGTTTGTAAGGTGGAAACGCTTCGGCGCCGACTAGCGTCACGCTGCCGCGCTTGTCGTGGCGGCGAACTCCTTCGCAGGCGCTGGCCCCGCCGATGCCGCCGCCGATGATGAGATAGTCGCGCTGAATCATATGCGAAGTGGCACCATAATTTCGGCGCTGGTGTGCCGACAAGTTAAATCGTTAGGGAGCGCACGTTTTTGGGACGTCCGATATTGTTATTGCGCTGTCGAACCTTCTTTCGCCAGACTGTTCGCGCCATGAATGAATCTGTCACTCAAATCAAAGACACAACCGGAAATCCTGCCCCCCTTGGGCTCCTGGGTTTTGGGATGACAACTGTGCTGTTAAACCTGCACAACGCCGGTTTTTACGAGTTAAACAGCATGATTTTGGCAATGGGAATTTGCTATGGCGGCGCTGCGCAGATTATCGCTGGAACGATGGAGTGGAGGAAGGGCAACACATTCGCCACTACTGCGTTTCTTTCTTACGGATTGTTCTGGTTCTCGCTCGTAACGTTGATCATTCTTGCGAAGCTAGGATGGGCTTCGCCTTCTAATGACACGGCCATGGCCGCTTATCTCGCCATGTGGGGCTTGTTCACGGCCGTTATGTTTATCGGCACGTTGCGACTGCACGTCGCAGGGCAGATCGTGTTTGGCTCGCTGACGATTCTTTTCTTCTTGCTCGCGATCGGCGACTACACGAATGCGAGTGTGGGCTTCAAACATTTCACCGGCTACGAAGGGATCTTCTGCGGTTTCTCCGCGATCTACGCCGGACTCGCCCAAGTGCTGAACGAAATTTTCGGTAAAACTGTGCTGCCGCTCGGGTCCGTGATGAAATAATGGCCTTTGACCGCGATCAGGTAAGGGCGATTCGGCGAACCGCCCCGAGCGATTGAGGTCAATCGCCCCTACCTAGCAAATTCGCAGCGAGCTTGAGCGCCGATTCGCTTTTGCCGCCGAGCATTCGCGCGATCTCTTCCTGACGATCTTTCCCAGTCACTTCGTGCAAATTGGAAAAGGTGCGCCCGTGCGTGACGTCCTTGGTCACAACGAAGTGTGAAGATGCTGTCGCAGCGACTTGCGGCAGATGCGTGATGCAAATCACCTGATGATCGCGCCCCAGCGTTTGCATCTTCGCGCCAACTGCGTGCGCAATTTCGCCGCCTACATTCGTGTCGATTTCATCGAACACGAGGAGGGGAATCGCATCATGCGCGGCCAGCGCAGATTTAATCGCCAGCATCAGGCGCGAGATTTCGCCGCTCGACGCGATGGCGCGTAGCGATTTGAGCGGTTCGCCTGGATTGGGCGAGAAAAGTAATTCTACCGAATCGAATCCATTCGGGCGTGGTTCATCGAGCGGGGCAAGTTTCGCTTCGAATTCAGATTGGCGAAATCCGAGATCCCGCAGGTTGCGCCGGATGTTCTCGGAAAGTTTTGGCGCGGCTTTTGCGCGCAACTTTCGAAGCGCTTCACCGGCGCGATTCATGTGCTTGCGAACGTTTTCGATTTCTTTTGCAAGACGCTCCAGCTCGATGTCTCGACCTTCGATTTTTCGCATTCGTTCCGCCGCGCGCTCGCCAAACGCGATTACGTCGGCGATCGAGCCACCGTATTTGCGCTTCAAAGTTTCAAAGAGCGAAACCCGTTGCTCCAGTGAGGCCAGTTGTTGTGGATCGAGATCAAGTTTTTCGGCGTACGCGGAAAGAGCGCGGGCGATCTCGGAAAGCTCAACCACACTTGCTGTATGTGCCGAAGACAAATGCGCGATTGAACTATCGATCTTTTCCAATTCACGAAGCAGCCGCTGCGTTTCGGAGAGTTGAGAAACAACAGAATCATCTGCTTCGGAAAGTTTATTGGCGATCGTGCCGGCCAGTTCAATCAGCCGCTTACTACTGCTCGCGAGCTTGTAGCGCTTCTCGATTTCTTCCTCTTCGTTTGCGACCAAATTCGCAGACTTGATTTCAGCAACCTGATGACGCACAAGATCAAGCTCCTGTTCACGCGCGGTTTCCGCCGTGTCCAACGCAGCATGTTCCGCGAGCAATGCTTGTAATTGCCGATAATGCTTCCGATATTCCTCAAGCTCCTCTTCAGCCCGCGCGAACGAATCAAGCAAGCTCAATTGCGTCTCGGGCGAGAGCAACGATTGGTGATCGTGCGGCCCATGAAGATCGACAAGCTCGTCGCCGAGCTTTTTCAAGATCGACAACGTCGTTGGCGAACCGTTGATGAACTGACGCGTGCCGCCGGCAACCGAGAAACTGCGCTTGATGATTAGGTCATCCTCGCACGGCTCGATTCCCGCCTCGACAAGTTCTGGATTTAGTTTTTGCAGGTCGCGACCTGCAAAGACCGCTTCCACTGTGCAAAGATCGGCGCCGGTGCGAATCAACGATTTATCCGCCCGCTCTCCCAGCAAAAGCTGTAGTGCGCCGATGATGATCGATTTGCCCGCGCCGGTTTCTCCAGTTACGGCGACAAAGCCCGGCGTCATTTGCCACTCGAGCTCCTCTACAAGCGCGAGGTTTTTGATTCGCAATAAGCTGAGGACAGCGGGCATGGGAAAGTTGAGTGTTATTAGTTGAGAGCTGAGAGTTACGACTCTGACGATTTCAAACTCTCAACAACCAACTTTCAACTCCCAACTTGCGGTCACATTCCTTGGGACCGGAACGTCACAAGGCGTGCCGATGATTGGCTGCGATTGCGATGTCTGCCGGTCGCCCGACCCCCGCGACCAGCGGCTGCGCTCGTCGATCTATATCGAAACGCCGGAATGTGCCTGGGTAGTGGATACCGGAACCGATTTTCGAACCCAGGCGCTCCGAGAAGACATTCGCCGAGTAGATGCAGTCGTTTTCACGCATTCGCACACCGATCATATCATGGGCTTTGACGATCTCCGACGCTTTTCGCACGCGCGAGGTTCCATGCCGGTCTATGCATCGCCTGAAACAATGCGTGATTTGAAGCGTGTATTTCAATTTGCGTTCAACACCAGCAATCCGGTTCCATATTATCTAAAGCCGGAGGCGCATATAATTCACGGCCCCTTTAAACTGGGTGAGACCCTCGTCACACCACTGTCGGTGCCTCATGGCGACTCCATGGTGAACGGCTATCTTTTCTCGCGTGCGAATCGAAAACTTGTCGCCTACTTAAGCGACTGCAGCGCAGTGCCAGATACGATTGTCGATCTTATCTCTGGCGTAAGAGTCTTAATCATCGATGCGCTGCGGGACAGACCGCATCCCACACACCTGAGCGTTGGGCAGGCCCTGGATGCGGCAGCGCGCGTAAAGCCTGGATCGACTTACTTTACTCATATCTGCCACGATCTTCCGCAGTCTGCAGAATGCCGGCTTCCCATTGGCGCGCACATTGCGTACGACGGATTGAAGCTCGAATTCTAATATCGAGTCCGCGGCGGCGGCTGAAATCTCAGCGAATAATTCCCCGCTCGCTTTGTTCGATGAATTGGATGATTTCGGTGATTTCTTCGGTCGGCGGCAATTCTTTCTGCATCGCTTCGATCGCCTGGCGCGTGTTGTATTTTGAACGGTAAATCAGGCGAAACGCCTCTTTGATTAGCTTCACGCTTTCGGGCGGAAAATTCTTGCGTTCCAATCCGATTAGATTAATCCCGCGAATTTCCGCGGGATTACCGTCGGCGATCATAAACGGCGGAACGTCCTGCACAATTTTGGAACAGCCACCGGTGATCGCAAATCGGCCGATCCGACAGAATTGATGCACAGCGGTGAGGCCGCCCATCACGGCATGATCTCCTATCTCAACATGGCCGCCCAACGTGCCGTTATTCGAAAAGATAACGCCGTCGCCCACGGTGCAATCATGACCGATATGACTGTAAGCGAGAAAGTTTCCGCGATTGCCGATTCGCGTTTTGCCTTCGCTCGTTGTGCTGCGATGCGCCGTCACGAATTCACGAAACGTGTTTTCGTCGCCGATTTCCAGATAAGTCGGTTCGCCGCGATACTTTAAGTCCTGCGTTTGCTGGCCGATGGAGCAGTACGCGTAGAACCTGTTCTTCGCTCCAGCCTTCATCGGTCCGCAGAGCGTGACATGATGTTGAAGCCAGCAGTTTGGGCCAAGCACAACGCCGGAATCAATAACGCAGTAGGGTCCTACGATCGTTCCCGCACCGATTTCGGCGCCTGGATCGATAACGGCGGTCGGATGAATCCGCCCGTCGCTCATTTGTCGAGAAACGTGAACATGAGTTCAGCTTCCGAAACGATTGCGTCGTTCACCACGCAGTAGCACTTCGTTTTCGCCATGCGATTGCCACGCGCTCTTGTCAGCTCGGCGTGAATGAAAATCGTGTCGCCCGGAAAAACCGGTTTGCGAAATTTCACCTGGTCCGCACTCATGAAATAGCCGACACGACTCGAAGTCTTCGTCAATTTGAACAATAGAATACTGGCCACTTGCGCCATCGCTTCCACTTGCATTACTCCAGGCATGACTGGGTGACCGGGAAAATGCCCCTGAAAAAACGGCTCGTTAATCGTGATGGATTTTATGGCCGTAATTTTATTTTCGCCCTCGAAGCCGATGACCCGGTCAACCATCAAAAAAGGGTAGCGATGCGGAAGGATGTTCATCACCTCGCCAGTGTCCAGACCGGAATCGCCTATTGGGATCGCGCGCGGTGTGCTCATCGCGCTTCTCCGCGTCTGCTCGCGAGCGAGCGCACGAGCCAATTCCGCATTCGCAGCATGTCCGGGCTTCACCGCCACGACGTGACCGCGGATACGCCGGCCGACTAGCGCGAGATCACCGATAATATCGATGATTTTGTGCCGTACGAATTCGTCTGGAAAACGCAATGGTTCCTTGCTTAAGACCGCCTCGCCGCGCACGACAATCGCGTTTTCGAGGCTGCCGCCCTTGATCAAGTTCTTCTCCATGAGTGGCTCAACATCCTCGTAATAAACAAATGTTCGTGCCGGCGCGATCTCGCACTCGAAGCCCGTGGGGGTGATTTCCATCGATAGAAACTGCGCGAAGCGATTGTTCGGTCCAGCTTGTGTGCATGAGATGCGAAATTTGTCATCCGGCAGTAAAACGAGCAGCGCGCCCGTTTTCGCTTCCACATGCATCGGCTCGCGCACGTCAAAGAATTTTCTCCGTTGCTCCTGGGCCATTACACCGGCTTTCTTGATGAGATCGACATAAGGCTGTGCGCTGCCGTCTCCGATTGGTGGCTCGTTTGCATCCATCTCGACGATGGCGTTGTCCACGCCCATCGCCGAGAGCGCGGCCAGAATATGCTCCACTGTGTGCACTCGCACAGGCCCCTCACCGATAGTCGTGGCGCGCTCGACCGTTTTGAGATTCTCGATCTTCGCATCGATGGTCGGCTCATCCTGTAGATCTTTACGCTTGAATTTGATGCCATGATCTACCGGCGCGGGATGCAGTTTCAGAGTGACTTTGTCACCCGTATGCAGTGCCGTACCGCTAAAGCTGGCGGTCTTACCAACTGTATGTTGAAACTCAGGAGCAGGCACCGGCGTTTTAACTAGCAGAGATTTTGCCTCGTGACCAGCGGTTGTCGACGAGTGCGGATCAATCAACGGAATCTCATTAACACACTGCTTCAGCGGGGTGGTAGGGCGCTGGCATGAGGCTCTCAACCGCTTGAGCGGTTTCCATCACGTTCCTCGAAAAACTGCTAAAGCGGTTTACTTAATGCAGTGCCCGGATCACATCTCGCTGAAGCGAGGTGTTAATAGGAGTCGCTCATTTCAATTCGAATTCACCACAATCGAACGCCATCATCTGATCCACATTCGAGATGCGGAATTGGTGGAAGACAGTGCCATCCGTTTGCCAAACATCGACCGATTTATCGCCCTTCCTTATAAGCGATACACGACTCAGATTCGGCGATTTACTTATCGTGAACAACCGAAGGCCGTCGTTTGTTTTCAAGTAGCTTCCGTCATTGTCAAACCCCGTGCCGAGTTCGACGGGTGTTGGCTTGTCGTTTGCCAGCGGATTTGCCATGAGGTTCACTTTAACGCTCGCATTCGAGTTGTTTTCGGGAGGGGAAGCGGCGGCCTGATTGAGATCTTCCACCCTGAGAGAACCGACGAGATAACCACGAGCATGATATCTTCCAGCAGGCAAATCTTCGCCATTATCGTTTTTCCCGTCCCATTGTGTCACGAGCGCGTCCGCACCGATTTTGAATTCGTTGAGGTCTGCTTCGTGGTGCAAAACGCGAAGTAGCTTTCCTTTTGAATCGTAAATTCCGAGACTGATCCGGCCTTCTAACGGTGGTGGTACGAAACTGATGCGGATGCTTCGCGCGGGGGAAGCTGAAGGCGTCTGCTCTGACGCAGGTGTCGGCGTGAGGGATTCTATCGGAATGGGCGACAAAGAAGGAGCTTCCTCTGGCATCGCGGAAGGAGTCGGCGTTTGGGATTTTTGCGCCAGAGCGGCATAAGCCAAGAACACTGTCAGAATCGCTGTTTTGATCTTTGTTGTCATGTCGAGCGGAGCCGAGACATCTCGAATTAATTGATAACGAGAGATAGAGATTCCTCCCAGCCTTCGCATAAAGCTACGACGGGGCAAGCGACTTCGCTCGGAATGACAAGTGGCTAGATGTAGTAACGCCAGTTCACGTTTGGAAAAAGATTATCGCGCCATTCGCACCCCCGTAGAAATTCTTCATCCACCGTATTCGTGACGAGTCGATCGCATAATCGGTTGAAGCGAGCGAGATGATCGATGGTGCGCTTGGTCGCGTACTCAGGTGCGGCCCCGGTTTTAATCAAGAACGCCCAATCGCTGGACTGAGCGAGTACGAGTTCACGCGCGAGTTGCTTGAGCACGCGGTCAGCGCGTGGGCTGCACTCGTTTGCATGCCTACGCGCGGCTTCACTCATTTGCTGTGCCGCAACATGCAGCTGTGGATAAATCCACGCGTTGCTAGGATTCAGCCAAACTTCAAAATAACCGTTCTCGCCCCATGTTGAAGTTGCTGGCTCAATGATTTGCTGCGTCGGATTGGCCGCCAGATATTCGCTCGGCGTGGAGAGACGGAAATCGCGCTCGATTGCTGCGCGGCGAATGAATTGTTCGAGGAAACGAGGGCCTTCAAACCACCAATGCCCGAAGAGCTCGGCATCGAAGGGAACGACCACAATCGGATCAAACCCCACCGCGGCGACTTCACGGATCTGGCGCCGGCGTTCCGCAACAAAATGACGGGCTTGCGTCTCGGCCACTTTTTCTGCGGCGGCTGGATCGTATAACTCCTTCTCGCCACCGGCTCCCGTGATACGGTGATACTTCACGCCGGAGAATTTCCGGGTGCCGTGAGCAACTGGTCCCAAATGTTCCAATGGAAGGTCGAATCCGGCGTCGCGATAAAACTCCCGGAACGCAGGGTCACCAGGATAACCTCCCTGTGCGCTCCAAACCTGTCGGCTTGAATCACGATCGCGCGCAAATGCCGCCGGCCCAGCCGGCGTGTAACAAGGTGCATAAATCGATCGACGCGGACGCGGCTTTCCAAACAGCAGGCCATGCGTGTCGAGAACGAACCAGCGAATATTTGCTTCTTGCAGGATAGATTCCAGATCCGGATCGTAAGCGCATTCAGGCAGCCAAAAGCCGGCGGGCTCGACACCGAAAAGATCCACATAGACATCGCGTCCAATCAAAACCTGGGCCCGCGCTGCTGTAGCCGCGGACATTGACCGCGGCGGCGTGGACCAGGCAAGGGCTGGAGCGCCAATCTCACCGTCCCGGGCCATAACCGGCTCCTGGAGCAGGGGTAGCAAGCCATGCGTTGCGGCCGAGGCAACGATTTCAAGTCCACCGCTTTCCCGCAGTTCGCGAAAAGTGGCAACCAAATCGCATTTGCATTCATCGACAAAGAAGCGCCGGGCTTCGCCAAAGATTTTGAAATAAAAGTCCGCGAGCTCGCGGAGTGACGGGTGATTACGATTTCGTTTCCGTTCACGCGCTGCGAGATCGATTAACGAATCAAGATGCCGTACGTAACGCTCGCAAAGCAGTTTGTCCTGCAGCATTGCGCAGAGCGTCGGCGTGAGCGACATGGCAAGCTTAAACGGCACATGATCATCGACCAGGCGCTGCATCATGCGCACCAGCGGGATATAACATTCCGTTATTGCTTCGAAGAACCAGTCTTCTTCCAGAAAATGCTCGTGCTCGGGATGGCGAACGAACGGCAGATGCGCGTGAAGAATGAGCGCGAGAGAACCGGGCATTGAAAGACAATTAGCTTGTCATTCCGAGCGAAGCGAGGAACCTCTCAAAAACGCTCTTGGCGCACAAGAAAAGACGCGCGTGGCATCAGCGTCCGCGCTGGCTTTGAAAGCTGCAAGATCCGCAACGTGTGATTGCGAGGTCCCTCGTCGTCTGCGCGACTCGGGATGAGGGATCACAATGTGCGGCAAAAGTCTTGGAAGCGATCCAACCCTTTTTTGATGACGTCGATACTGGTCGCGTAACTGAGCCGGATAGTGCGATCGTCGCCGAAGGCGGCTCCAGGAACGACCGCGACGTTGGCTTTACTTAACAGCCGATCGGCGAAATTTTGCGAAGTTAGACCGAGCTGACTAATATTCACCAGGACGTAAAATGCGCCCTCCGGTTTGACGGCAGTAACATTCGAGATTTTTGAGATGCGGTCGAACATGTAATTGCGGCGCATATCGAACTCTTCTCGCATATCGATTATCGGTTGTTGATAGCCCTTTAAAGCGGCGACTGCGCCGTACTGCGAGAAAGAAGAAGGATTAGATGCGGTATGGCTTTGAATCGAATCGACCGCTTTAGCCACAGCCTCCGGAGCTGCCAGATAACCAAGCCGCCAGCCTGTCATCGCGTAAGTCTTACTAAAGCCGTTGATTGTGATCGTCAGATCGTGGGCCGCCTCGGAGAGCGAGGCGATGCTCACATGTTTTGTATCGTCGTAAACGAGCTTCTCGTAGATTTCGTCTGACAAAATGTAAATGTCTTCCTCAGCCGCAACATCGACAATCGCCTGCAATTCTTCTCGCGTATAAACAGATCCGGTCGGATTACAGGGACTGTTCATGATCAACATCTTCGTGCGCGGGGTCATTGCATTTTCGAAGTCTTCGGCACGCATTTTCCAGGAGCTGCGCTCACTAGTCGGCACGATCACGGGATCAGCGCCGACCAATCTGACCATCTCCGGATAGCTGACCCAATAGGGCGCGGGAATGATGACTTCATCGCCAGGCTGACATGTGGCGAGGATCGCGTTGTAGCACGCGTGCTTTGCGCCGTTACTCACGATAACCTGCGCAGCGCGATAATTCAGGCCGTTATCGGCAGCCAATTTTTCTGCGATTGCCTGACGCAATTCCGGGATGCCGGCGCTGGGCGTGTATTTTGTAAAGCCGGCCTCCAATGCGTCGATCGCAGCCTTTTTTATATGTTCGGGCGTATCGAAATCCGGTTCGCCTGCGCCAAAGCCGCAGACATCTATGCCCTCGGCCTTCATGGCTTTGGCCTTGCTATCGATCGAGAGAGTAAGCGAAGGGCTGAGTTGAGCGGCGCGTTCGGAAATTTCCATGGTGATAGGACTAGTTGTGGGATGGTTCAAAATGGAGCGCAAACTATGAGCGGCGGTAGAAGTTTTCAATCAGAGGTTTGAAATTATTCTCGTCGATTCGAATGATTCCCATTTCGCGTTTGGCGTTCTCAGGAGAATCCGAGGCGTGCGCAGCGTTGATCATGATGGTCTGGCCAAATTCTCTCCGGATCGAGCCTGGCGGCGCCTTGGCTGGATCGGTCGGGCCCAGCACGTCACGAATCTTACGGACCGCATCCACGCCTTGATAAACAATGGCGATCGATTTTTCCGTTCCGGGAGCACCGCGTTCTTCAGGCGGACATTCGCTTGGCTTTCGCCCGGCCATGAATTCGACAATGCTTTCCCAGTTTTCGCGGCCGCTCTTTGGGCCAAGTTTTTTCTCAAGAACCGGCAGCACAGGGCCGTAAAATTCCCCCGCTTGCCCAACACTCATCTGATGAACTTTGAATCCAATGATGGAAAGCCCTGAGCGGGAAAATACTTCAATGACCCCGCCCGGCCGGAGATTTGGAAACCTGAAATTGTCGGGTTTGATCAGGACGAGCGTCTTTTCGACTTGC
>Ga0209375_1000368_pt1 | contig 39521 bp, 40 predicted proteins | sample GraSoiAngelo_131_FD_185888 | JGI IMG/M metagenome (GOLD analysis project Ga0209375, IMG submission 185888) | Grasslands soil microbial communities from the Angelo Coastal Reserve, California, USA - 14_0929_02_30cm (SPAdes) (version 2) | ecosystem: Environmental > Terrestrial > Soil > Grasslands ...
GACTGCTCGGATACGAGGAGGAAAGGTCCGGCGGCTGGGCCGGAACTGGCCTGAACAGCTCGACATTTCAAGGCGCGGGCCAATTCGGAGCGATCAATTCCTACGACGACTTGCTCAAACTCCAGGGGCGAGCCGCGGCCGCGGGGCGGCCACCGTTGCCGGACCCGAACTTCACTCCTGCCGCGCAGCACGACTTCACCGCACGCCTGCGGTGGTCGGTGACTCCGACGTACGCCGGCGCCAATCATGAACCCGGGGTGACGATTCGCGGCGACTCCCGGATCTCCGCTCGTGCGGGCGAGACGATTCGCCTGCAGGGGGTAGTGTCAGATCCCGACGAGAACGCAGTGACGGTGCGGTGGTGGCAGTGGACGGATGTGGGCACCTATCCAGGACGGGTCACGCTCACGAACCCCAGCGCCCTTGCCACGAGTATACGGGTGCCGTCTGACGCGAGCGCAGGGCAGACGATCCACCTGATCCTCGAGGCGACCGACAATGGAACACCGCCGCTGACCCGTTATCAGCGGGTGATCATCTCCGTTACGCGCTGAAGTCGTTCTAGCGTACTCTCCCACGGGCAGCGACCTTCCAGCTCCCTTCCACCCGGCCGCGGCGGCCGTACCAGATTTCGTCGTGCAGATTGACCGTCGCGCACACATGGCTCGGCACCACCCAGACTTTCTCTCCCACCCGGGCCGGCCCATCGATCTCCACGTAGCCGTGCTCCTCATTCAATTTGCGCATGGTCCATGTGCGCCCGACGAAGTGGCCGAACGTTCCGACAGCGACCGTCTGATCGCTGGAGAGCGTTTTTGACCCCGCGTCGATCACGCACTGGCCCGGCACCGCGGTGCTGACGACTGTGGTGAGCACTCGGAGCGCGCAGTCCGCTAGGGCGCAGCACTTCGCCTCGAGGCTGCTCGCGTCATAGAAGACGTAGGTACCAGGTCGGATCTCGGTTGTCCGCGGAATCAGCGGCGTTTTCGCGGCACCTGGCGTGGAACCTCCGGAGACAATCTTCGCCTCGAAGCCCGCCGCGGCGAGCGCAGCGAGGACGGCGTCGATTTTCACGCACGCCGCCCGGAAGCCGGCCTCGTCGAGCCACGACGGCCAGTAGAAGATCCCCCGGAAATCCGAGCACGCCTGCGCGATCTCGACCGCTTGTTCGGGTGACTGCGCGCCACAGCGGCCCACGCCCACATCGATCTCCACCAGCGTTTCGATCCCCTGGAGATCACGAGCGACGTCCACCGAATCGACCGCAACCTTCACGCGTCGCGTCTTCGCCAGTTCTCTCAAACGCGGCAGCTTCGCCTTCAAAAGGGGGTAGGCGACAAGCACATCGTCGCCGGGCAACACCTCCGCCTCGCCCACTTTGGCGACCGTGATCCCGATTGCGCCGGCATCGAGCTGCAGCTGAGCAATCTCGGGGATCTTGTGCGTCTTCACGTGCGGCCGGAGCGCGACACCCCACGCGCGACATTGCTCCTGCATCCGAGCGATGTTGCGCTCGAGGACGTCAAGATCGACGTAGAGGGCGGGGGTGTCCAAGTCGAGCGCGTCCACTATCGAGCCTGCTTCGCGATGCACTCGATCTCGACGGCGATCCCGCCCGGGAGCGCGCCCGCCTGGATCGTGGTGCGTGCCGGAAACGGCGCCGAGAAGAACGTCGCGTACACCTCGTTCATCGCGGCGAAATCGTTGATGTCGCGCAGATACACGTTGCACTTGATGACGTGATCGAGTGATGAGCCCGCCGCCTGGAGGATCGCCCGCAGGTTTTCGAACACAAGCTTCGTCTCCGACCGCACGTCGCCAAGCTCCAATTTCCCGGTGACCGGATTGATGCATCCTTGTCCGGCAACGAAAATGAAATCTCCCTCGATGATCCCTTGCGAATACGGACCAATCGGCTTGGGCGCCTGCTCGGTCAGAATGGCGTTTCTCAAGGGGGGGCTCCTCTTCAATCGTTTCCCAAGGTGATGAACGGGGAACTCGTGATACCGACGATCAGCGCCGTTCCGCCGGCGAGCCCGATGACGCGTCGGAGATCCTGCGCCTGTGACTGAGCGGGCGTAGCGACGCGGTCAGCCATGCGTGAGCTTCAGCACTGCCTCGGGCAGCCGCTCCCCGATAACGGGAATCTTCGACGCCGCCTCCTCGATCTCGCGCAGGTCGGCACCGGTGAGTTCCACGTTCGCAGCGCCGAGATTCTCCTCGAGACGCGCGACCTTCTTGGTTCCGGGGATCGGGACAATCCACGGCTTCTGCGCGAGCAGCCATGCAAGCGCGATCTGCGCCGGCGTCACGCGTTTCTTCTCCGCGACCCGCTTCAACAGGTCGACCAGCGCCATGTTCGCGGCACGGGCGTCGGCGGCGAAGCGCGGGGAAATGCTGCGGAAGTCTTTCGGATCTAGCTTCGTGGTCGTGTCGATCTTCCCAGTAAGGAAGCCGGCGCCCAACGGGCTGAACGGAACGAAGCCGATTCCCAGCTCTTCGCACGTCGCGAGCACGCCGTTGCGGTCGGGGTCGCGGGTCCAGAGCGAATACTCGCTCTGCACAGCTGCGAGCGGCTGCACCGCGTGCGCACGCCGGATCGTCGGGGCGCTCGCCTCCGAGAGTCCGAAGTGCCGTACTTTCCCCTGCCGGATCAGCTCCTTGACGGTGCCCGCGACATCCTCGATGGGGACGTTCGGGTCGACCCGGTGCTGGTAGAGGATGTCGATGGATTCGACACGGAGGCGCTTGAGCGCGGCGTCGGTCACCTGCCGGATGTGCTCCGGCCGCGAGTCGAGACCGTAGCGCGTGCCGTCCGGGTTGATTCCAAAGCCGAACTTCGTGGCGATGACCACCCGATCGCGAAAGGGCGCGAGCGCCTCTCCAACGAGCTTCTCGTTGGTGAACGGACCGTAGGCCTCCGCTGTGTCGAAGAGGGTCACGCCGCGGTCGACGGCCGCGCGGATGATCGCGATTCCTTCCTGCCGACCGGCCGCGGGCCCGTACACACCTTCAAGGCCCATGCAACCGTAGCCAAGCGCCGAAACTTCTGGACCGAATCGGCCTAACGTTCGCGTCTGCATGTCATTCTACTCCGGCCTCGTATCGAGATTCTTCTCATTGAGTCGCGACTCAGCGAGGCGACAGGAACCGCAGACAGACGGGGCTCGGTATCCCGATCCGCTGGCGCGTGGGTGTCAACCTACCGGTGTCCGGATCGCGCCCGAACACGACGACGGAGTCGGAGCGCTGATTGGCGACGAGCAGCAACCGCCCGGAGGGGTCCAGGCTGAAATTGCGCGGCCAATCGCCCTCTGTGTCGACCACCTGGTCGAGCGCGAGCGCATGCGTCGACTCCGCGACCGAGAACACGGCGATGCTGTTGTGGCCGCGATTCGACACGTACAACGTCCGCCCGCTTGATGCGACGTGGACGTCGGCCGGGTAATTCGTGCCTGTCCATCCGGGCGGAACAGTGGACCGTGTGTCCAGCAACGACAGTGCGCCGCGCGCCGAGTCGAAGCGCAGCGTGGCGACCGTGGAATCGAGCTCATTGGCGACGAACACCAGCGGCAGCGTGGGGTGGAAGGCGATGTGGCGCGGGCCGGCGCCGGGACGCATGACCGCGTCGCCCCCGTCGACCTTGCTCAGCGATCTTCCGTCGAGGTCGAGACGGTAGACGAACACGCGGTCGGCGCCGAGGTCTGCGGCGAGCGCGAAGCGGTTGGAGGGATCGGGAAGGATACAGTGGGCATGCGGCGCCTCCTGACGCTCGGCGTTCGGTCCTGTTCCCGTGTGCTGAACCACGGGCGCGGCTGGCGCGAGTGCTCCATTCGCCTCGATCGGCAGCAGCGCCACGCTGCCCCCGGCGTAGTTGGCGACGAGCGCGACGCGGCCGCTTCGGTCCACGCTCACGTAGCAAGGCGCGCCACCTTCCGACGGCTGCTCGTTCAGTCGGGTGAGCACGCCGGTCTCTCTGGCGATCGCGAAGGCGCTCACCGCCCCAGTCGCTCTCCCTTCGTATTTCTCGAGCTCGTTCACGGCGTAGAGCACGCGCCCGTTGGGGTGGATGGCGAGGAAGGACGGGTTCGGCCCGGCGTCCACCGAGCCGACTCGCTGCAGTTGCCCAGAGCGCCGGTCCATGCGGACGAGATAGATGCCCTCAGACCGGGTGCCTGCGGTATACGTCCCAACGTAGAGGAGATCACCATTCGTCTGCGCCACGTCGCGCAACGCGGGACTCACCGAGCCACGCGCGAGCCCGATGAGACCGATCGCCGACGCGGCCAGGAAGTCGCGGCGAGATGGGTCGCGAGGATCGGTCATCTCGGGGCCCGTACTTCCTTTCCCGGCGCAACGCCCTCGACTGCGCGGCCGTTCGCGACCACTGACACCCCGTTCACGATCACGTGCTGAATGCCAACCGGCGACAGCGACGGCTCCCGGTACGTCGAGCGATCCAGCACTCTGCTTTCGTCAAAGATCGTGATGTCCGCGTCCGCGCCAACACGCAGGCGTCCTTTCTGTCGCATCGCCGGCACTCGCGCCTCGAGTCGTTGCGCCGGCATCAGCGTCATCTTGCGGATTGCGTCCATCAACGAGAGCGAGCGGGTTTCGCGCACGTAGCGGCCGAGCACCCTTGCGAACGTTCCCGTTGTCCGCGGATGGCCCGTGCCATTCTGCCAGTATGCGTCGCTCGCAATAATGGTGAGTGGATTGGCTATCGCCACGGCGACCATCTCCTCCGTGTTGGTATGAACCACGACGGGTCCGCCGATCCGGCTGTACCGGTCATAGCTCTCGCGATTGAGCCGCTCGCCAGTACGCGGCCATTCCAGCTCGGCCAAGCGCTCTTCGGGAGCGCTTTTGTAAACGTCTTGGATAGTGGCCGATTGAATCTCCGTCATACCGGCATCATACGGATACGCCTCCGTCGTCACGTCGCGTCTGTGAGCTCGCGCCTCTCTGATCATCTCGAGCATCACCGGCGTTTCGGCAAGGCCGGCACTATTGATGTGCACCACGTGCAGTGGGGCATTGGTTTCGTCCGCGAGCGCAAGCGCTTCTTTGAGCCCGGCGACGCCGGGGCGAATGTGCACGTGGACTGGTGTTTTGGTCTTGGCGGCCACGCGGAACACGGCCAACAGCTCATCTCGTGTTGCCGCCGGCGTGTACGGAAACCCGGTGCCGATGCTGACCGCGCCCTCGCTGAGACCAATCTCGATGCGTTTCGCGATCTCGCCAATCTCCGCAGGCGTCGCCGCGCGATAGGCTCCGTCGCCCACCGGCATCCAGGTGCCGGAATCGTGCATCACCACCATCCGGACTTTGATGTGGCCGATGCTGACGCCGTAGTTGATCCGTTCGCCGGCGCTTCGCTCGCGGTACCAGGCAGCGACGTCCGACGTTCCGAGCTCGAGCTCGAGCGCTGTCGTCACGCCGTCCAGCGAATAGAACCGATATGTCTCGGGTGTCTGTCCGTGCGCGTGCAGGTCGATGAAGCCAGGGGCGACGACGAGGCCGCGCGCGTCTACCGTGTCCCGGCCGCGTATGGCGTGCGTCGTGATGACGGCGATTCGTCCGCCCAAGAGCCCGATATTGCGGACCGCATCGAGCTTGGAGGCCGGATCCATCACGTGTCCGCCGAGAATCACGCGGTCGTAGACGGGCGGCGTGCCTAGCTGCAGGAGGAGTAGCAGTCCGATAATCATGGGATGACATCCTATCACCCAAAGCAGATCCTTCGCTACGCGCGCGTTCCGCGCGCTTCGCTCAGGATGACAGGCTCGCTCGTGCCCTTGAGGAAAGAGGAGGGAAAGACGTACTTCTAACGACAGGGGGTCACGTCACTCGCCGAACCGCACTCGCCTGGTCTCCTGCTCCTCACCGAGTTACACCCGCCCGTCTGGTGCGGCGCGAGCAGGATCTCGGCGCCCAGCAGCGCCGTGGCGCGGGCGTTCTCGACGATGTTGTTGTCGTAACAGATCAGCACGCCCACGCGGCAACCGTGCGGGGTGTCGAACACGGTGTAGCGGTTCCCGGCGCAAATGTTCGGGTGCTCGAAGACGTGCAGCTTGCGGTGGACCGCCCACGCGCCATCCGGCATGGCGACGACATAGGCGTTGTAGACGTCGCCATCCGACGCCCGCTCCAGCAACCCCGCGCGGATGGTGATCCCGTGTTCACGGGACAGGTCCAGGAGGTCCCGCGTCGACGGCCCGTCGGGGACCGGCTCGGCCAGTGCCTCGAATGACGCGCGCGAGAGCTTGCGCACGTGCCAGTAGCCCGTGAGGCACATCTCCGGGAACGCAATCATCTGCACGCGCGCGCGGCCTCCGTCACGAAGTGGCGGATGCGGCCGGAGTTGTACGCCTTGTCGCCCGCGGCGTGTTGAAACTGGACTGTCGCCACACGGATGTCGCGCATAGAGCCTACCTCCTATCTCTTGTTTCAAAAGCAAGCTCGGCACGATTCTGCAAACGATTGTGTAGTAGGGGCGCAGCATGCTGCGCCCCTACCGATCCAGGCTTACATCGCGATCTCCCGAATCTCGATGCTCGATCCCGGCGTCCATCCCGGCATTTCCCGCGCGACCTCGAGCGCCTGCTCATAGCTCTCGGCCGAGACGATCATGAACCCGCCGACAAGCTCCTTGGCCTCGACAAAGGGCCCGTCGGTCACGTTCGACGATCGGACAACCTTGCCACCCGGTTTCAGACGCCCTCCCAGGTCCAGGATGTTTGCATTGAACTTCTCCTGCCACGCACTGAACGCCGCGTACATCTCCTGCTGCTGTGCGGGGGAAGGCCGCTCCTGCGTTCCGCCTGAGCTGCGCCGAATGAAGAGATAGCGTTGCATGGGCATCGTTTGCCCTCCTTTCTATGACGTCGAATGAGGGGGCTCGAAATCGACACGGTGCGAACCATTAATGAGAAGGGCCGCCTCCGGCTTATCTCACCGGCTGATACGCATCCCGCGCCCGATCGCGACCGGGTTCACGAAGATGTTGAGCTCGTCGATCAGGTCGTGTGAGCGTCTTGCTGAACACCACCTTCGGCGTGTCCACCATCTTGCGCGCGAAGATGTTTTCGGGGCTGTCGGGCTGCACGGCCTCTCAGTACTTGATGAAGCCTTCGGTCATCTTTCTGCCGAGCAGGACGGTATCGCTCGTATCGGTCAGCTGGACGATGCGCGCAATCACTCCCTCTTGGGCGTCCCCGTCCTTCCGCAACGGTCAGGAGGTGACTAAGGCCGGCTCCTTCCGAGGGGCCAACACGAACAGCAGCACGGCCGACAGGCCGGTCACAGCCACGCCGGCGAGCAGCTCGCCGCGTTTGGTGGGAAGTTGAATCGCCATCAGCGCCATGACCGCCGTGTGCGCGAAACTGGACCATACGGTGTACGCAATCAAGCTGCGATGCGCGGAGGGGTTGCGTGCCGCGAGCACCAGGAAAACGCCCAGCGTCGCTAGGATGGTATAAAACATCGGCGCTGTCGTCCCCCCAGTTGGGCGCAGCCCGGCCACGAAAGAGGTGACCAGCGGATAGATATTGGCGCCGGCCGTCAACAGACCCAACACCACCAGAACGACCTGCAGCGCGCGTTCTCGCTTAGACGTCACGGCCATTGGAGCCCTCCCGAAGTAGATGCGTCGGCTTCACCGCCACTCCCTTGAAAAAGGTGTAGCAGAACACGCCATCTGATTCTGCCGCGCGATAGAGATCGCGGATCCCTGCATCGAATGTCGCGGCATCGATGATGCGGGCCGCGAGTGCCTCCTCCCGCACGGCTTCAACCATCCACGTGAACGTTTTCCGCGTGAAGCTGTCGATCAGATCCGGTGTCGCGGCGTCAACGTAGACGACGCGTGGTGTCACGCACGGCGCCTCATAGCCTGCTTGCACGAGCAGCGGATACAGCTGCCGGCCGATACAGGCATTCCCGCCCGCCCTGCGCTGGAGCTCCACCTGACACGCGATCGCCCGGTGCGCGATCTCGGAGTCCGGATGGAAGTAGGCGGAGCCGTGATCTCCCTCGAACACGGTGACACTACCACCGGGCCTGAGCAGCTGTTTCACCAGCCGCAGCGCTGCGATGGGATGGGAGAGGTGTTCGAGGACAAAGCAGATGAATACGTGATCGAACGACTCTGCTTCGAACGGCAGCGCATACAGATCGGCGTGCAGAAACTCGACATTCAACAGGCCGGCAGTTGCGACGCGTTCGATCGCGCGCGCGAGCGATGCGGTCGCATGATCGAATGCGACGATCTGCGCCCCTGGACTATTGCGGGCGAGACTGACCGTCTGCGCTCCAGTGCCGCAGCCGACCTCGAGCACGCGACTGCCGGGCGGGAACCGGGTATCCCCATGGAGCAGGCGAACGACCGACGCAGCCTGCGCCAGCAGGCGCTCGCTCTCGCGCTCGCCGTACCCATGGATGTACACACCAGGAAAAGCTCGGCCGGCATGACGCGAGCGTCTTGGACGTTATTGCAGCCGTGCTGCCCGACGCCACGCGCCGGGGGTGAAGCCGAACTGCCGCGCAAACACGCGCGTCATGTGACTTTGATCGGCGAAACCGGTCGCCGCCGCTGCCGCCGCGAGCGTACAGCCGTCACGAATCAGCACCCGCGCACGCTCGGCGCGGCGGCGCAGCAGCCAGGCGTGGGGCGGCAGCCCGTAGGCTCGCTCGAATCGGCGCAGAACCTGATAGCGGCTCAGCCCCGTCAACCGGGCCAGGTCTGCGAGACTCGGCACTCGCCCCGCATCGTCAGCGAGGCGCTCGCGGACCTGGCGGACGTCGCGGGATGGCGCATCGCTCCACCGCGCCGCGCCATGCCGCGCCATCAGGCGTACGCAACTTGCGACCAGCGCTTCCTCGAATGCCAGGGAATCCACCGGTCGCGCGTGTGGCGTGCGATTGTTCCAGCGCTCGAGACGCGAAAACAGACCCTGTAGGATCCGGAAGAGCAGCGGGTCTGCGATCACGGGACTGGTGATCTCGGCGCACCCCCGCTCGGATGCCGTAAGGGCCGTCATCACGTCCACATCGACATAGACGATGCGCCAGCGCCGCGTGGGCGGGCCGAGCGGTCGGCCGTCATGTACTTCACCTGGATTGGTTGTGATGACCTCGCCGGGGTAACCGCGCACGATTCCGCGACCACTGAACCACTCCTGCGCGCCGTGTTCCAGGAACCCGAATCCATAGGTGTCGTGCCAGTGCCGGTCGAACTGCAGCGCGCTGTCGATGTGCGTGCTGTAGACGCCCTTGAGCGGTGAGGCGAGGACACGGGCAACGTGCTGCATGTGCGGGACGAATGCCTACTGGGGTCGGATCATGCGTCTCGCGTAACGTACGGCCCCTTCGCATGGTTGGCCATATGGCGCGTCGTGAACCGCAGGCCTTGACAAATACTCCTCGCGAGGAGTAATTATCACCCATGTCAGTTCCCCCGCCTGCCGCCGCAATGGCGATTCGCGACTCGCTGGAAGAGGAGGTGCTGATTGCGCTAGTCCGGGCCGCATGGCTGGCGGCCGAGCGATCCAATGCGGTGACCGCCGCCGCCGGGCTCTCGCCGTCGCAATACAACGTCCTGCGCATTCTCCGCGCGGCGGGGCGGGGTGGACTATCCTGCACCGAGATCGGCGCGCGGATGGTCACGCGCGATTCCGATCTCACTCGCCTGATGTCGGGTCTCGCTGGCGCAGGACTTGTCGTCCGCGGTACCGATTCCAACGATCGCCGCCGCAGCACCAATCGGATCACTGCCGCGGGGAGGGCACTGCTGCGTCGTCTCGATCGCGACGTACCCGAAGCCGCGAAGCAGACCCTTGGTCATCTCGGTCGTACTCGACTCACCGCGCTCCGCGACCTGCTGGTCGCCTTCGCACCACCCCAACGCTCGGACCTCACATGACCCATCGGTCTCGCTTCCTCGCATTGCTGCTGCCGTTCGTGCTTCTGGCCTCCACGCCTCACGTGGAGCACTCTTTGGAGGTTGTCATGTCTCCCGCTGAGCAAGAGCTACGCACGTTGTTGGCCACCTATGAAACGTCCCTGAACGCCGGGGACGCGGGCCGGATCGAACAGCTCTACGCCGAGGACGGCGTGTTCATGCCCGCTGGCTTCCCGACGGCGTCTGGCAGGTCGGCGGTCCGAGGCGCGTACGACGCGGTCTTTTCGAACATCCGTATCGCGATCCACTTCACCGTCGACGAGCTGACGGTGAAGGGCGATGTTGCGTACGCGCGGACCCACTCGGCAGGCACGGCCACCGTGGTGGCCACAGGAGCGAGCGGGCCCGAGGCGAACCGGGAGCTCTTCATTTTCGCTCGAGGCGCGAATGGCTGGAGGATCGCTCGCTACATGTTCAACAAGGCATCATGACCAAGAGAATTCGCGTCGGCATCATCGGTGCCAATCCGGATCGCGGTTGGGCGGCGCAGGCGCACATCCCGGCCTTGCAATCGCTCCCGCATGACTTCGAGATCACGGCGCTGTCCACTAGCCGCCGCGAATCTGCCGAGGCCGCCAGGGCGCGCTTCGGAGTGCCGCTCGCGTTCGACAACACCCAAGACCTCGTGAACCGCGCTGACGTGGACGTCGTGGCCATCACCGTGAAGGTGCCGCATCACTTCGAGCTGGCGACTGCGGCGCTCACGGCGGGGAAGGCCGTGTATTGTGAATGGCCGCTCGGCAACGGCCTTCAGGAAGCGGAGAAGCTGGCCGCTTTGGCGAAGCAGCAAGGCGTCCTCGCCGTGGCGGGGTTGCAGGCACGCGCTGCGCCGTCGGTGCTCTACGTGCGCGACCTGGTCCGGCAAGGGTACGTCGGTGAGGTGCTGTCCACGACGCTGATCGGCTCGGGAATGGGTTGGGGACCGACGGTGGAGCCGTACAACGCATACCTCAACGACAGGAAGAACGGCGCGACGATGCTCTCGATCGCGCTCGGCCACGCGGCGGACGCACTGTGCTATTGCCTCGGCGAGGTCCGAGAGCTCTCGGCCACGATGACCACCCGGCGACAATCATTCACGATCGCCGGGACGGGGGAGAGCAAGCCGATGAACGCGGACGATCAGGTGTGCGTCGTCGGATTGCTTGACGGCGGCGCCGCGCTCTCGATTCACTATCGCGGGGGGCGTTCGCGCGGCACTAACCTGCTCTGGGAGATCAACGGCACCGAGGGCGACCTACAGGTTACGGCTGACGGCGGCCAGGCCCAGATCTTCGAGATGACCGTACGTGGCGGTAACGGCGCGCAGTCCTCGCTCGAGGTCCTGCCCGTGCCCCAGCAGTACCGGTTGTCGCCGCTGCACGGCCCTGCCACCAACGTCGCCCAGGCGTACGCGCGTTTCGCCCGGGACTACCGCGAGGGAACACATCTCTGCCCCACGTTCGACGACGCGGTCACGCGCCATCGGATGTTGGACGCGATCGAGAAGGCCGCGGCAACCGGTCAGCGTCAAACGCCCGGTTGAGCCGGCGAGCATTCCTGACTATTGCAGGTAAAATGCGTACACCGCCCCCTCAGCGGTCACGAGCACATATTGGCGGCCGCCTACGGTGTAGGTCTCGGCGGCGTTCTCGATCGAGCCGATATGGGCGTGCCAGAGAGGCACCGGGGGCTGCGTCCCGCGTAGGCCAAAAGCAACGAAATCCCCAGACCCGCCGTTGGCGAACAGCAGACCGCCCGCCGTCGTGAGCAAGCCGGTACCACCTCCACCTGCTCCCTCGAGGCGATACTTCCACGCGAGCTTTCCCGTCTGATAGTCGATCGCGGCGATCGAGGTCCCAAGCGATCCCACGACATCCTGCTCGCTGCCTCCGAGCCCGACGAGCATGCGCGGATCCTTGTTCGTCAGGTAATACATCGAGTAGACCTCGCGCAGCACGACATAGAAGAGCCCCGTCTGGGGGTCGTAGCTGGACGGGTACCAGTTCGTCGCGCCTCCGTTGTCCGGCGATACCAGCGAGCCGGCGACCGTATTGTCCTTCTCCGGGTTCCGCACCAGCTGTCCCTTGGCGTTGATTCCTTGGGCCCAGTTGGCCGCGTCGGAGAACTTCATCGTGAGCAGGTGCTCACCATTGGTGCGGTCCAGCACGTAGAAGTAGCCGTTGCGCGACGCCTGCATCGCCATCTTCCGCGGCTTCCCCCCGAACATGCCGTCGACCAGCACCGACGGCTGCGTCGAATCCCAGTCGTGTGTGTCGTTCGGCGAGGTCTGGAAGTACCACACCAGCTTCCCGGTGTCCACGTTCACCGCCACCACCGAGCAGGTGTACAGGTTCGTGTGTACATCGCGCGGTCCGCGCAGCAGTGCCGTGTAGGCCGGCGTCGGATTACCGGTCCCGAAGATGTACAGGTGCGTCTCGGGATCGTACGAGCCGGGGATCCAGACCTGTGCGCCGCCGTGCCGAGCCGCGTCCAAGCTCGCCCATGTTTCCAGCCCCGGATCCCCCTTCTGCATCGGCACCGTGTAGAACTTCCACTGCAGGTCGCCCGTCTGCGGATCGAACGACTGCAGGAATCCCGGCGCGTCCAGGTCGTCGCCCGTGCCCACCAGCACATGATCGCCGACCACCACTGGCGCCGCGGTCGAGAAGTATTGCTGGCTGAAATCGGCGATCTCGCTGTGCCAGCGCTCCTGGCCCGTCTTCGCGTCCAGCGACACCAGAAAGTCGTCCGGTGTCTCCAAATACAGCCAGTCGCCGTACATCCCCATGCCCCGATTGCCGATGTGCGTGCCGCCGCGCGACTTCCACCAATAGTGCCACAGCACGTGTCCATCCAGCGCGTCCATCGCCCAGGCATTGTCCGGCGCTGTGATGTACAGGATGCCGTTCACCTGCAGAATGGATCCTGACAGACGCGGCGATCCGCTGGTCGATCCCGGAATACTCAGCGGAGTCTCCGCCACGCCGCCGGTGATCGTCGCAGGCGCGGGTGGCGCGAAGAATCCCCCTTCGCCGCCGCCGGCTCCCGCCGTCAGACGGCTCACCCACGCCAGAGACAGATGCCTGACGTTGGTCGTGTCGATCTGCGTGAGGGTGCTGTAACGACGCTGAGAATAATCGCCCGCGTAGGTCGGCCACGAGTCTGTCGCGGGCTTGGTCAGCAACGCGGGATCCAAAGCCTGGCCCGCCAGCGGCCCGCGCGGCAGACAGAACGCAATCAGGAGAAGCAGCTTGGCTGTTGTCGTCATTTCACGGTGACGAGGTACGCCGTCAGGCTATGGATATCGGAGTCCCGCCACTTCGGGAGCATGTCGATATGCCATTGCAATGGATTGGTGACGAGGACCTTCGGGATCGCATCGTGTCTGGCGAAGCTGCGGTACGTACCGTCCGGCTCTCTGAGCGCCACCACGAAGGCGGAGATGTGATCAAGATCTCCCGTTATGGTCTGCCCCGAGGGGAGCGTGACCGTCACAGTCGTAGGGGGCACCTTCGGCGGTGCAAAGCCGGCCGGCCGGCGACCAAAGCTCCGGCCGCTTCCGCCGGACACGATCAGGTTTTGAATCATCTTCGGTTCATACCTGGCGCCGATCCCGGCGAGGTCTCCGGTAACCGAGTGGCATTGCGTGCAGTGTCCAGCTCCGTTGAAATAGGCCTTCCCTTCCTTGGCGTTGCCCACCAGGATATCGAGTGTGCTTGGCGCCCCGCGATCGGACAGCGGCTGGCTGTGCAACCAGGCCGCGATGGCGGCGATGTCCGCGGCACTCAGGGCCAACTTTGGCATACCCTGGGCGGGAAGGCCGTTCTGGACGATCGGAGTAATGAGCTCTCCTTGTTGATCAGCGAGCACCACTTGCGCACGAACCAGGTTCGGTCCCGTTTCTCCGCCCCTGCCGTCCGAGCCATGGCAGAAGCTGCAATTGCTCTTGAAGACCTGCTGGCCATGCGCAACCTGCTCGGGAGGAGCAGGAGGACGCACCGGATAGTCCGGAGCGCGATTGGCGCCGCGGCCAGCCGGTGTCGGTTGGGCCGCGCGCGGGGGAGCCTGCGCCGGAGACTGGGGAGCACACAGTGTCGCGGCAACTGCGCTGATCACACTGCCGAGGAACCGAAACCGTCTCCGTGAATGCATCGGGTGAATCCTCAGCGACGAAGAGGTCGTGCATGCGGTGCGGCAACGTGCAATTTTGCTTGACCTTACACGCCTGAACCACGCGGTGCAACTGTGGGGCCCTTTCTTCGGCTCGAGCTCCTCCTCAACATCCACAGAAGAATAGAACGAACGTCGGCCACTCGATGTAGTCGGCGATGTCCGCGGGAACGTCGAAGAGACGCCCGAGCACGTGCGCGTCAGTGAGGTCCAGGATTTCCTGGCCGTGAGGGTCGAGGGCGGAGGCGCCGACTGCGGCAGGGTTCGGATTCGGCAGCTTGAATACCGTGAAGCGCAGTGACGTGCTGTCGGACCGGCCACCAGTGAACTTGTTCAGCGGCTCGAGATAGGCGTACCCGATCTCGACCTTGGGATACCGGGCCAACCCGGTCTCATCGAGCTCGTAGAGTGTCACCTGTAGCACGTTCCGCGGCGTCCCGGGGCGCGTGTTGAGGATGACGCGCTATCCGATCGGGTCCCATTCGACGGTCTTGCCCAGGATGGTCGAGTCCATGTGCTGAAGCTCGAGGCCGGCGGTGAGCATTGGCAGCGCGAGGGCGCTGAGACTCTTGAGTTGCGGAGAGGTGAAGCCGGCGTCGATGGTGTCGAGCTGGGCGGCGAGCCGGCTGACGTCCTTCAGGGGCAAGCTGCTGGAGGTGCCCGCACCATCGGAGCAGGCCAGGGCGGCGAGTAGCATCAGGGATGCGGCAACGCAAGGAACCGTGCGAGCGTTCGTGCCCGTTAGACCGCCAGCGATGGTCAGTCTGATGCCATTTCCTCCGGCTACACGTCTCGGGGCCCCGACGCCATCAACTCGCCTTGAAGACCACCGTCTGGATCGAGTGCGGCGGCGAACTGATCTCCACGGACGCAGCGCCGACAACGAGGGAGTATTGCCCACCACGCGGTGTCGGGTTCATGACCACGACGGCCAGCGTACCATCTTCGTTGACGAAGGCCGTGGTGAGCAGCATGCTGCGGCTCGGTGACGCGAGGATCCGTCTGGCACCGGGACGGATGAACTTCGAGAAGTGGCCTATGTAGTAGTACGAATTGGTGTAGATGAGCTTGCCGGTACGAGTGTCGGCATGGATCGGTGCAAAACAAAAGTTCCCAACGTGGTTGGGACCGCCCCGTTCATCGAGCAGAATGTTCCAGTCGGTCCATCCCTCGGTCCCGGAATTGAAATCATGGATCATCGACCGCCCGTACGCCTCACCGAGGCTCCAGCGGCCATACGCCGTTGAGTCAAAATTCGCCGGCGTGCCTTCGGTAAAGAGGAGGTGCTTGTCGGGATAGATCTGATGCACCAGGGCGACGTTGTCGTACATCTGCGTGCCACCCGACCAATCCTCATACCAGTGAAACGCGATTCCCCACACGTACTGCGCGGCAGCGGGATCGTCCAGGATCGTCTGCGCGCGCTGGATGATGAGGTCGCGGTTATGGTCCCAGACCATGATGTTGACGTCGCGCAATCCCTGCTCGGCCATCGCCGGACCGAGATAACCTTTGAGAAAGTCTCGCTCGTCCGTCGCTTGATAGACACACGATTCCCAGGTCTGGGTCGCCATCGGCTCGTTCTGAATGGTGAGGCCCCAGATCGGCACGCCCGCCTGGCGGTAGCTCTTGACGAACTTTGTGTAGTAGAGGGCCCACGCACGGTAATACTCGGGGCGGAGGTGGCCGCCGTGCAGCATGTCGTTGTTGTCCTTCATGTATGCCGGCGGACTCCAGGGACTGGCAAACAGCTTGAGCCGGTTGCCGGTCGCGGCCAGCGCGCGCTTGATCAGCGGGATCCGGTAGCGCAGGTCGTGGGCGATGGAGAAGGACGTTAGGTCCTTATCGCCTTCGGTAACGTACGTGTAGCTCTCGCTCGAAAAGTCACAGCTGTGGATGTTGGTCCGACCCAGGGTGTACCCGATGCCCCGATCGGTGCTGTAATACGCCGTGATCAATTCGTCCTGCCGGGCCGCGGGCAGCTTCGCGAACGTCTCGGCCGCCGCATCGGTCAGCGCGCCGCCGATTCCGATGAACGGCTGGAACGTTTTCCGCGGATCGACGAAGACGTACACCTTCCCCTCGGACGTCGGATTGGATGGCTTGAACGTCAACGTGTCGGTGGGCGTCAGCCGGAAGCTGGTACTCTCGGCCGTGGTATAGACGATCGCCTGCCTCCCCGCGATCTGGGCCGCTAGCAATAAGGGCAAGAGCGTCATGCTTAAGCCTCGATTTTCGAGAACCGCCACGCACCGAAGACCACGAACAGCACGCCAACCCCCAGCAGCACGGCGATGTCCAACGCGACGCCGAAATGCGTCCTCCCGATCAGCAGACCGCGCACGCCGTCGACGCCGTAGGTGAGCGGATCGACGCGGGTGAGCGCCGCGAGGACCCGGGGAAGTCCCTCGAGGGGGTAAATTGCGCCAGAGAGAAAGAAGATCGGCATCACGAGAAAGTTCATCACCATCTGGAAGCCTTGCATCTCCTTGATGCTCGACCCGATCGCCGTCGCGAGCGCCGAGAAGATCACGGCGATCAGCGCGATCACGAGAAACGCGAGCGGTACGGCGAGGAGGCTCTCCGGGCGGAAGCCCGCGATGAGGGTGACGACAAAAATCAGCGCGCCCTGCAGTACCGCCACGGTGGCGCCGCCGAGCGTGCGGCCGATCATGATCAGCAGGCGCGGCACCGGCGCGACCAGCGTCTCTTTCAGGAATCCGAACTGGCGGTCCCACAGCATGGCGATCCCTGAGAACATGGCGGTGAACAGCACGGTCATGCCGATCACGCCGGGGGCCATGAACTGGAGATACTTGCCTTCGCCGGCGCGTTGAAAGACGGGACCCAAGCCGAACCCGAGCACGCCCAGGTACATGAGCGGAGAGCCGAGGGACGCGACGATCTGGACGCGCGAGCGCAGGTATTTCTTCACCTCCCGCAGCCACAGGACGTAGATGACGCTCACGCGGCTAGCGCCTCCACACGCGGGACACCTGCCGCATCTGGTCCGCGGCCGTGGCGCTCTCGTCGCGAATCGTGGTGCCCGTGAGCTTGAGGAAGGCCGCTTCGAGCGAGTCGGTGCCGGTTTGCTGTTTGAGCTCCGCCGACGAACCGATGGCGACGATGCGCCCGTGGTCGATAATCGCGATGCGATCGGCCACGCGGTCGGCTTCGTCCATGTAGTGCGTCGTGAGGAACACGGTGACGCGATCGGCCTGATTGAGGCTCCGCACGTGGGTCCACATCTGATTGCGGCTTTGCGGATCGAGGCCGAGCGTCGGCTCGTCCAGGAACAGCACCTTCGGGGTGTGCAACAGTCCGCGGGCGATCTCGAGGCGCCGCTTCATTCCACCCGAGAACGTTTTCACGAGATCCGCGCGCCGCTCCCACAGCTCGAACATCTTGAGCAGGGTCTCGGACCGCTCCCGCCGGATCTGGCGCGGCACGTGGTACAGGACGCCGTGGATGTCCATGTTCTCCCACGCCGTGAGCTCGCTGTCGAGACTCGGATCCTGGAACACGACGCCGAAGCGTCGCCGCACCTCCGTCGGATCCGTGGTAGGATCGAGCCCGTCAAGCTCGAGCGAGCCGCTCGTGGGATGGAGCAGGGTCGTGAGCATCTTGATCGTGGTGGTCTTCCCGGCGCCGTTCGGACCGAGGAACGCGAAGATCTCGCCGGCTCGGACGTCGAAGGAGACGTCGCCCACCGCCGTGACCTTCCCGAACGACTTCACAACGTGCTGGACGCGGATGATCGGGCGATCGCTCACGACTTGTGTCCTACGTCCTCGGCGCCGCCGGTTTGGCCGCGTAGATGAACTCGTAGTAGTCGCGCATCGTCAGGCCGGCGGCCGCCGCGTCGTCGACGATGACGGTCGCATCACGGTGCAGCTGGATGGCACTCGCCGTCACCATGCTGGTGACCGGCCCCTCGACGGCTTGGGCGATCGCCTTGGCCTTGGTTTTCCCGCTCGCCACCAGGACCAGCCGCCGCGCATCGAGGATGGTCCCGACGCCCATCGTGATCGCGTAGACCGGCACATCCTCTCGGCGCTCGAAGAACCGGGCGTTGTCGTCAATGGTTTGCTTGGACAACGTCTTCAGCCGCGTGCGCGAGCTCAGGGAGCTCCCCGGCTCGTTGAAGGCGATGTGGCCGTCCGAGCCGATGCCCAGGATCTGCAGGTCGATCCCGCCGCATTCCGCAATCCGCCCCTCGTACCATTGGCAGAAGGCGGGGTAGTTGCTGGTCGTGCCCGAGGGGATATTGATGTTGTGCCGCGGGATGTTCACGTGTTGGAAGAAGTGCTCGTGCATGAAGTAGTGGTAGCTCTGTGGGTGATTCGCGGGCAGGCCAACGTATTCGTCGAGGTTGAAGGTCGTCACCCGAGAGAAGTCGACATGCCCGGCCTTGTGCAGCCGCACCAACTCCTGATAGAGGCCGAGCGGCGTGGACCCGGTGGCCATGCCGAGCACGGCATTCGGCTTGGTGTTGAGCACGTCGACGACGAGCTGCGCCGCCACCTTGCTCATCTGCTCGTAGTCTCGCTTGATGACGACTTCCATGGAGCCTCCCCGAGCCTCAGCCCGCGTCTTCCCAGCGCCGTGCCCGGTCGAGCGCCTTGCGCCAGCCGGCCTCGAGCCGCTTGCGTTGGACGGGTTTCATCACGGGCGTGAAACGGCGGTCCACCTGCCACTGCGCCGCGATCTGTTTCTGGTCCTTCCAGTAGCCCACGGCCAAGCCCGCGAGATAGGCCGCGCCGAGCGCCGTTGTTTCGGTCACTTTGGGACGCACCACGGGAACGCCCAGCAGGTTCGACTGGAATTGCATCAGCAGGTTGTTCGCGGACGCGCCGCCGTCCACGCGCAGCTCCTTGAGCTTGATCCCCGAGTCGCCTTTCATCGCCCGCAACACGTCGGCTACCTGAAACGCGATCCCCTCGAGCGCCGCGCGCGCGATGTGGGCCGCCGTCGTGCCGCGGGTGACACCCGCCACGAGGCCGCGCGCATATTGATCCCAGTGCGGCGCGCCGAGGCCGGCGAACGCGGGCACGAGATACACCCCCTGCGGGTCCGTCACCTGCGCGGCCAATGCTTCGACCTCGGACGACGACTTGATGATGCCCAGTCCGTCGCGCAGCCACTGCACCACCGCTCCCGCGATGAAAATGCTGCCTTCCAGCGCATACTCGGTCCGGTTGCCGATGCGCCACGCCACCGTCGTCAGCAAATTGTTCTTGGAGGCAATCGGTTTGGTGCCGGTGTTCATGAGCATGAAACACCCGGTGCCGTACGTGTTCTTCACCATGCCGGGCTGGGTGCACGCCTGGCCGAACAGCGCAGCCTGCTGATCGCCCGCAATGCCCGCGATGGGAATCGATCCGCCGAACAGCGTGGTCTCGCCGTACAGCTCGCTCGAGGAACCGACGGCAGGCAGCACCGAGCGCGGCACACCGAATAATTCCAGCAGCTCGTCGTCCCAATCGCCGCTGCGCAGATTGTACAGCATCGTGCGCGACGCGTTGCTTGGATCGGTCACGTGCACTCGGCCACCCGTCAGGTTCCATAGCAGCCACGAATCGACCGTGCCGAAGGCCAGCCTGCCGGCCTTCGCTTTGGCGCGCGCGCCCGGGACATTGCGGAGCAGCCACTCGAGCTTCGTGCCGGAGAAATAGGCGTCCACCACGAGCCCCGTCTTGCGCTTGATCAACGGCGCGAGCCCGCGGGCCTTCAGCCGGTCGCACGCGGCGGCCGTGCGGCGATCCTGCCACACGATGGCGTGATGCACCGGCTCGCCCGTCTCGCGGTCCCAGGCGACGGTGGTTTCGCGCTGATTCGTTATCCCTACCGCGGCGATGTCCGCCGCGGTCAGACCGGCTTTGCCGAGCGCTTCCGTCGCCGTGTACTTCTGCGTGGCCCAAATCTCCGTCGCATCGTGCTCCACCCAGCCGGGCTTGGGGAAAATCTGGCGAAATTCCTTCTGCGCCGAGGCCACAACGCTCCCGCTGTGGTCGAACACGATGGCGCGCGAGCTCGTTGTCCCTTGGTCCAGAGCCAAGATGTGTTTCATGCCGGCCACACCGCCCTATAAAGGAAGGCCGCGATCAGACCGCCGATGATCGGCCCGGCCACCGGGATCCACGCGTAGCTCCAATCCGAATTGCCCTTGCCCGCGATCGGCAGCACAGCGTGCGCGAGACGAGGACCGAGGTCGCGCGCCGGATTGATCGCGTAGCCGGTCGGCCCCCCCAACGAAAGGCCGATCGCCCACACGAGGATACCGACCAGGAACGGGCCGAATCCCCCGTCCCAGCCGTATGCGGGGTTCAGGTTCTTCGGCGTCAGAATGGCCAGCACACCCAACACTAGCACGAACGTGCCGATGATCTCGGTGAGGAGATTGGCGTTCGCGTTTCGGATGGCGGGGGCGGTGCAAAAGACGGCCAGCTTCGCTGCCGGGTTCTCCGTAACGGGCCAGTGTGGCAGATAGGCGAGCCAAACGATCGCGGCGCCGAGCAACGCGCCGAGCAGCTGCGCCGCGATATACACGGGCACCTTGGCCCACGCGAACTTGCCGATGGAGGCGAGGCCGATGGTCACCGCGGGGTTCAAATGCGCGCCGCTGAAGCTGCCGACGGCATACACCGCGACCATCACGCCGAACCCCCAGCCCGCCGTGATGACAATCCAACCGGCGTTCTGGCCTTTGGTCTTGTGGAGCACCACGTTCGCGACCACGCCATCGCCCAGGACGATCAGCAGCATGGTGCCGAGCAGCTCTGCAAGAAAAGGTGGCATAGGGTTGAATGGGAAGCGCCGAAGGTATCAGCACGGCGGCGCCTTGTCTACACATGTTGACCACTCATCGATTGACGGCCATTGTCCGGAGAAACGCGCGCGTTCCCCTTGACGCAAGGTGCTCTATGTCGATCGACCGCCGCTCATTCGTCGCCACTGTCGCCGCACTCGCCGCTTCGGCTGCCGTTCGACCGACCCAGGCAGCGAAGTCCCCTGATTTCGACATCGGCGACTCGGATCCCCTCGGCGTGCGCGCCGATTTCCCGATTGTCACCGAGCGCGCGTACCTGAACTCGGCGTACATTGCGCCGATGCCTCGACCCGTCGTCGCCGCGGGCACCGAATTCCTCGAAAACAAAGCCACCCGACCACTCGAGGTCGGCGAGCTGCTCGGAACGTGCCGGGCCGTGAGGACACAGTTCGCGCGGCTCGTGAACGCGACCGCGGACGAAATCGGCCTGCTGTTTTCGACCGCCGAGGGCGAAAACGTCATCGCGCAGGGCCTGGACCTCGTGGCCGGCGACAACGTGGTGGTGGACGAGCTCCATTACCCCACGGAATTCGTCCGGTATCGGGCCCTGGAGGCCGCGCGAGGCGTCGAGTTGCGGATCGCGAAGCACCGCGCCGGCATGGTCGACGCCAGCGACTTCGCGCCCCTCGTCGACCGGCGGACGCGCATCGTCTCGGTCGCGTGGGTGTCGCATCAGAACGGCTTTCGTCACGACATGCGTCCCATCGCGGACCTGGCGCATGCCCATGGCGCGGTGTTCTACGCCGACGCCATCCAGGCGGTCGGGATGTTCCCGATCGACGTGCAGGCGGCGGGAGTAGACGCCCTGTGCTGCGGATCGTACAAGTGGATGCTCGCTGGGTTCGGCATCGCTCCCTTCTTCATCCGCCGCGAGCTCAACGATCGCATCCACCTCGATCGCTTCGGGGAGTTCCAGGTCGATCGGGAGCTGCCGGATCACCACTTCGAGCTCGCGAAGACGGCTCGGCGATTCGACTACTGCAGCCGCGCGTTCGGCCCCGTGCGGGAGTTGAGTGCCGCGCTCTCGTACCTGGAAAGGGTGGGCATTGCGCGAATCGAGGAACACACCGTTGGACTCGCACAGCAGCTCTACGAGGGACTCTCAAAGCAAGGCTACAAGTTGTTCACGCCACCCGGGAACCGGTCGTCGATTGTGACCACGTACGCGACCAAGCCGATGGCCGACGTGCGTGCGGCGTTCCACGCGGCGAAGGTCGACGTCACGGTGCGCGACGGGCAGGTTCGCATAGCCCCCGCCTTATTCAATACCGGTGACGAAGTAGCCAAGTGTCTCGAGGTGACCCGGCGGCTGGTGTAGGGGACCGATGCCCAGGGCTACGCGCCTATCCGCCCAACGCCTCCCTCGAGACCCCGCAGCACCAGGCGACGAAACATGGCGTCGACTTCCGTGGGCGGCAGTTTCGCGCCCTGGTCGAGCCACCAGCGCAACACCGCGACGAACGCACCGGCGATGTATTGCGCCGCCACCTCTCGCTGTGGCGCACTGCCTTTGAAGGCGAGCGCCGTCACGTCGAGCGCGGCGAGATCCGCGATCATGCGCTGAATGCGCTCCAGGACGACCGCGCCGCCCCCCCGACTCGCGATCGACTCCCACAACCGGAAATGGCTGTGCGCATGCTCCAGCATCACGAGGCTGAAGCCGAGACTGCCGGGTTGTTGTAGTTGCCGCTCGCGGATAAAGCTCCGCAGGTCTTCCAGCCGGCTGTGGAGCAGCGTCTGCTTGTCGGCGAAGTGGGCGTAGAACGTCGCGCGACCCACGTTCGCCCGGTCGATGATGTCCTGAACGGTCGTGGCGGCGTAGCCCTTCTCGATCATCATCGAGATCAGCGCGTCCTGGAGCAGCTGGCGCGTGCGTTGCACGCGCCGGTCCTGCGGTTTCTTTGCCACGTCGTCTCGTGTTCGAACGCCGCTTCCGTCGGTGTCCCGAAACCGAACAAAGCGGGCATTGCTGTTCACTATCGTACGTGTTGCCGCGCGGGATCGGTTGCCCGCCGACGATATGAGACACCATGTTCTCTATTGAGCAGGATGTCAACTATCGAACGCGATGTTCACAACTGAAGGCCGCGCCCATGAAAGCCTACTTGTACACGACCGGCATTGTGTTCGCCGTCATCGCGGTTGGCCATGTCTGGGAGGTGATCGACCGGTCTCGCGTGTTCGTCAGTGACGGTATCATCGTCGCACTGAGTACCGGGCTGGTCGTGTGGGCGTGGCGGCTCGGGCGCACACGCACCTGAGCGCCCTGGCAGGAGGAGCAGGTCATGATCTCACAAGCCGGCGGGCCCGTAATCTCCCTCATGCTGGCGGTGCCGGACGCGCCCACGGCGGTCGCCTGATACAAGCGCGCCCTGGGTGCGACCGAGCTCTGGAACCTTGGCTCGGTCGTCGGCCTGGAGGTCGAGGGAGCGCCGTTCTTCCTCGGCCAGCCGGCGAACAACGGTTGGGACAGCCCAGCCCAGATCGGCACTACGACCGTGAGAGTTGAGGTGTTCGTCGACGACCCCGACGCGTTCGTTCGGCGCGCGATCGAGGCAGGCGAACGGGAGTCGCGATGCCGTACGGGACCATCATGCGCCGTGGGGGAAGCACCGACAGGGTGGGTTCTACGATCTGTTCGGGCACCTCTGGCTTGTCGGCGACAAGTCGCCGCTGAGACCCTTTCCGTAGCGATATCAGGGGCGTTGCGAGGGAACGGCGATTCTACTAGGCGACGCAGGCTCATGGGACTCCCGTGTAGGGCCCTGCCGTCAAGCCAGATTCATCTTCTGCAGCAACGCCACGAACCTGGGGTGCGAGTGCAGCGGCGTGAAGAGAAACGAGCTCTTGATCCCGTACACCGCCCCCGCACGCTCCACAAACGCCCGCTCCAGCGCATCGAGCGCCGCATCCTGCTCGCCCAGGCCCACGTAGACGTAGGCCAGGTGATAGGGAGAGACGTCTCGCTGCGTCGCCATCTGCTCCAGCTGCCGCAGCACCGCGCGGGCGTCGGCCATGCGTCCGACCTCGGCGAACGCCTGCCCGAGCTGCGCCAGGAACAGCGTGTTCCCGGGGTCGAGCGCCACCGCTCGTTCCAGCTCAGCCAGGCCTTCGGCATGCCGTCCCATCTTCAAGTTGGCCCACCCCAGCGTGGAGTGACCCCGCGGAGCGCGGGGGTCGAACTCGATGATGCGCGCGGCCGCATGCGCCGCTTCCTCGTACCGCCCCGCCCGCAACAACGTAGAGGCGACATCGGACCCGTGCGCCAACGGGTCGAGCTCCTGCGCCCGTTTCACCATCGCGATCGCCTCATCGTAACGCCCCAACGCCGCGCACATCCAGCCGTAGTGGTCGTACGTGTCGGCACTGCCGGGACTCAGCTCGAGGGCCAGTCGAAACTCCTGTTCGGCACCCGCCCAATCGAAGTCGCACACGAACTTGAGCAGGCCGAGCACGGCGTGCACCTCGCCCAGTCCGCCGTCGAGTGCGAGCGCTTTGGTCACGGCCGCCTTGGCCCGCTGGTAGGCCACCGCCGGTTGGACCGCACCGCCCCCGGGATCGATGCCCAGATGGGCCCAGGCCAGCGCGAGGCCGGCGTGCGCCAGCGCGTACTGTGGATCGCGTGTGATTGCCTGCTCGAGGTACTCGATGCCCTTGCGGATGCCTTCCACGGTGTAGCGGCTGAACCAGTGCCGTCCCTGAAGGTAGAGCTGGTAGGCCTCGAGATCGCGCGTCGGCTCTCGCTCGATCCGGGTGCGCTCGTCGGGAGACAGCTCGGCCCGGAGCGCGGCGGCGATCTGGACTGCCACGTCCGCCTGGATCGCGAAGATGTCGGTCAGCTGGCGATCGTAGGTCTCCGCCCAGAGGTGCTGATCCGTCTCGGCGTCGATGAGCTGCGCCACGATGCGCACGCGATCGCCGGCCCGCCGCACGCTCCCCTCGAGCAGCGTCGCCACCTGCAGCGTCGCCGCGATCTCCCGCAAACCGTGCTCCCGCTTCTTGAACGGCATCACTGAGGTGCGAGAAATCACCTGGAGCGCGCCCACCTTCGACAGTTGCGCGATGACATCCTCGGTGACGCCGTCGGCGAAATACTCGTTCTCGGGATCCGCACTGAGGCTCAGGAACGGCAGCACTGCCACGGAAGGAGTGCGGGGTCGTACCGCGGCCGGTGCGGCGAGCGCCTCCGCGAACGCGGCGGCCGACGCAAACCGGTCGGCGGGGGCTCGGGCGAGCGCTTTCATCAGCGCCTGTTCGACCCCGGTCGGAATCGCGCTCCGCAGGCGCCGCACGGTGGGGACCGGATCGGCGAACCGCTTGGCCAGGATGGCTTGCGCCGTGCGCCCCGTGTAGGGCGGCTCGCCGGCGAGCAACTCATACAACACGCAGCCGAGACTGTAGACGTCGCTGCGCGCATCGAGCTCCCGCTCGCCCAACGCCTGCTCGGGACTCATGTACTCGGGCGTGCCCACCGCGAGCCCAATCTCCGTGAGCCGCTCACCCGCCGCGGCGCTCACGGCCAGGGCGATCCCGAAATCGGCGACCATCGCCTCGCCTTCATAGAGCAGGATGTTTTCCGGCTTGACGTCCCGATGGATGACGTTCTGCGCGTGCGCGTGCCCCAGGGCGGAGGCGATATCTCGGGTGATACCGAGCGCCTCCTCAACGGGGAGCTGTTTCTCCCGCGCCAGCCGGTGGCGCAGCGATTCGCCTGCCACGTACGGCATGACGTAGAACAGAAACCCGTTCGCTTTACCGGAGTCGTACAGCGCCAGGATGTGGGGATGATTCAGCCTGGCGGCGATCTCCACCTCACGCAGAAACCGATCGGGCCCGAGGGCCGCCGCCACCTCAGGGCGGAGCACCTTGACCGCCACCCGACGGTGATGCTTGACGTCGTGCGCGAGATAGACGGTCGCCATGCCGCCGCTCCCCAGCTCTCGCTCGATGACATAGCGGCCGGCGAGGGCGGCGTTGAGGCGGTCGCGCTGATCAGTCTGCATGGCTCGAGTTCGAAGATAATCGAGCCCCGGCTCCTAGTCTGCTTGACAGGCCACCGCGCCGACTGTCGTATTGAGGAGTTGCCGGAGTTCAAGCGAGGAGACGCCCATGTTGCGGCTGGCGCTGGTCCTGCTACTCGGTCGCAGCCGCGTGCTGCGCGTCTTCTTATCGGCCGCGCTCGGCCTCGCCGCCGGGGCCTGCATCTGGGTCTTCCACAGCGTGCGGGTCGAGGCGATCGGATCGAACGCCGACTCCCTCGCCATTCAGACGCCGGTCAAGGCCCACCTCCGGGACGGCTCCACGGTCCTGTACCGGAGGGGAGTGCTTCTCGCCCGTGACACGCTCCGGGGGCCAGGAGTGCGGTACGGCTTGAGGCTCAGCGATTCCACCGCCGTCTCTGTCGTGGCGCTCGACAGCGTCGTCGCGATGGAGTCCTTCCGGAGGGCCACGAACGGGGCGCCCACTGCCATCGTGTCCACGCTCGCCACGGGGGCCGGGCTGGTGGCGGCCGCAGTGGCCGCCTTTGTGATCGTGTGCTCAACCTCAGATTGCTTCGGGAACTGTCCGACCGTCTACGCCGACAGCGCCGGCACGTGGGCGCTCCAGGGCGAGGGCTTCTCCTACACGCTCGGTCCGGCGTTCGAGACGCGTGACGTCGATCGTCTCGGGATTGGCCCGGACCGGGACGGCCGGATCCGGCTGGAAGTGCGCAACGAGGCGCTCGAAACGGAATACATCAACCAGCTCGAGCTGCTGGAGGTCCGTCACGCCGTGGAGGAGACTGCGCTCCCGGACCCCCACGGCGCCGCGCTGGCCGTGCGCGACCTCGTCCCCGCTACCACGATCGCCGACGCCGCGGGCCGTGACCTCCGTCTCCTCCTTGCGCTGCCCGATGGCGTCGCGTTCCAGACCGATTCCCGGACCCTAACGGGAGCGTCGCCCGCTCATCTGGACGACGCTATTTACCTCGTCGCCCCAGCGCCGCCCAGCGGCGACAGCGTTGCAATGGTGCTCCGGTTGAGGAACAGTCTGCTCGCAACTCTGCTGTACTCGGAGGTGATGCTGGGCGATCGTGGCGCCCGATCGCTCGACTGGATGGGGCGCGATTTGGACGGCGGAGCGGCAGCGCTGGCGCGCTGGCAGGAGCAGCGCATGGGGATGCGCATAGCTGTGTGGGACGGGCGCCGCTACCGCGAGACCGCGCGCCTGCGGGACTCGGGGCCGCACGCTTGGAATAACGTAGCGGTCCTCATCCCCGTGCTTCAGCGCGACAGCGTTCGCGTTCGGCTGTCCTTTCCGGCGGACAACTGGCGGATTGACCGGGTCGTGTTCGCCATGCGAGCGCGTCGCCCGGTCGTCCGTACACTCGCCCTCGGCCGGCTGCTCGATGCCCAGGGGCGCGACGACTCGTCCGCGCTCGCGAGTGTGCGACTCGCCGATCAACGCTACCTCCGGACCTCGCCTGGCGAGCGCTTTACCGTCGTCGCCGAGGTGGGGGCCGCAGCGACGGAGCTGGCGCGGAGCTTCCTCATCGCCACCCAGGGCTACTACGAGCCCTGGATCGGCCACGATGGGATGAGCGCTGCGCGCGATACTGGCGTCGTGACGTCTGTGGACGCAGACCTCCTGAAGGCGCTCCGGAAATGGGGAACGGTGCGGGCGGCTCGCGAGCGAGCGTTCGTCACCCGGCCGAGCCCGGGAAAGTGAGGGGCCCGATGAGGCGACGCTGGGTGTGGGGACCTGTGCTCGCGACGCTCGGGTGCCACCTGGGTGGGAGGGTCGACCGATTCGCCCCCGCGAAACGGCCCGAAGGGGTGGCGGTAGTGCTCGCGCTGCGGGGGGGCGGAAGGGCGCAGGGGGAACTCCTCGCCGTGCAAGACACGGCGCTTGTGGTCCTGGCCCAGGATACGGTGACGCTGGTTCACTACCGCGCCCTCGAGGCCGGGCAGTTCTCCCAAGTAGGTGAGCTGCGCGAGACGCCGCCGGCGCCGGCGTTCGCGACCCGGCTGCGTCAGGTCAGTCGTTTCCCACAGGGTCTCACGCCGGATCTGCTCACCCGGCTGCTCGCGGCGCATGGACAATCGGCGCTGAAGGTTGTGGCGAGGTAGGGATCGGTCGCTAGCATCGGGAGTTGCCGCGACCCTTGAATGGCCTGGAGCGCCGGGCATCACCCGAGCCGGCCGGCGATCGCCACCCGACGGTGATGCTTGATGTCGTGCGCGAGATAGACGGTCGCCATGCCGCCGCTCCCCAGCTCTCGCTCGATGACATAGCGGCCGGCGAGGGCGGCGTTGAGGCGGTCGCGCTGATCAGTCTGCATGGCTCGAGTTCGAAGATAATCGACACCCGCCCGCCGGTCCAGCTATCCGACCGCGCTACGCCGTACAGAAGGGGCGGACGCTAAGAGTCCGCGCCACGTGGACGTCAACGACACGCGTCCCGTGGGGCGCACCGAGGTTCAGAGCCTGAACAAATAGCTCAGCTTGAGGAAGAACGCGTCGTCCGTCCGCGTGAGCCGCCGGAACTGGAAGGCGTCCTCGTCCAACATGTTGCTGCCGTACCCGGCGAACACAACCGTCCCCGGTACCGGTTGATAGCTGAGCAGCACATCGGCGTGAAGGAGATTGGTGCGCGCAGCAGCGGAGCGAGTCACGCCGCCTGGTCCCACAATCAGAATCGGAGCGCCGGTCCGTGAGTCGTCTCGCAGCGAGTCCGTCTTGTCCTGGATGTACTGGCCGACCACCCGGACGAGCAGCGGACGCGAGAGCTGGTATTCGAGCTTGGCCCGGAGAATGCGACCGACATTCACCAGGCTGCCGTCGGTGCGGCGATTCACCTGCTGCCAGAAATAGCTGACGGTGTTGCGGAGCCGCTCCGTGGGGCGGTAGGACAGCTCCATGCTAAGCAGCAGCAAGTCAGCCGAGGCCCACTCGAAGAAGTTCTCATCGTGGCCCTGCAGGAAGTATCCGCCGCCACTGAAGTGCTTCCACTGCGGCGTCCCGACCTGGACGATGTATTCGCCGTTCACGATCGTGGGCTGTCCCGTGAACGGCACCGTGTCGAGGCCGCCGCCGGCGCGTGGCACTTCGAGACGGTAGCCGGCATACAGGGCGGAATCGTAGCCGAACGATTCCACGAAATACCCCGCGCCGACGTTCCACCCACCGCGCAACGCCGCGTTGCCGTTGAAGTGCAGCTTCTTATCCTGCAGGCGGCGCCCGTGGATGAAGTTCTGATACTGCCAGATGCCGTCCACCACGATGTCGCCTGTGAACCGCTGCAGCACCGCCCCGGGCCGCCCATAGGTCGTGTAGCTCGGATCGACATACGCATGCACGATCCCCGCTCGGCCGATGAATCCACTCGCGTCGCGAAACTGGTCCGCGATGCCGGCAAACAGGCTGCGCAGGCCCCAGATGCGATGCTGCACCGTCAACTGGCCCAGCCACAGCGGCGCGGTCGTGGTCACGCCGGCGACGCGCGTGCGGCTGCCCGCGAGCTGCAGGTTAAGCCCGTAGATCTCCTTGAAGACGAGCCGGCTGTCGACCTCCGCGACGCGGTTGTAGTCGCCGCCCTCGATCCGATCGGTGTACGCGAGACCGACCCGCGAGCCCTGGCCCAGGCTGTGCTGGGCCCGCAGGATCGTGAACAGGGGATTCTCCGTGCCCGTCGCCGACGCGAACTTCTGGTCGACCGCCGAGAGCAGCCCGATGTCGGTGCCGAAGGTCGTGCCGGTGAGTTTGACCGCCGCGACCGGCTGGACGATGCGACGCGTATAGATGAGGTTCTGCGGCACCTGAAACAGCTCGCTCCCCTCCAGAAAGAACGGCCGCTTCTCCGGAAAGAACAGCGCCTGCCGCGGATCGAACGCGAGTTGGCCTGCGTCCGATTCGACCTGCGAAAAGTCCGGCTTGATCGTGCCGTTGAGGGTGAGGTTGTTCGAGACCCCCCAGCGGATGTTGCCGCCCAGCTGCGGGTCTCCCAGGTCGTACTGATAGCCGCCGGAGGTGGGCGCACCGCTCGCCTTCCCGGTCGCCTCCGGATTCAAGTCCATGACGAGACCGCGATGCATACCGCTCAGGCCGACCAGGTTGCCCGCTTGCCCGATGAACGTCGCGCTGGCGCGGCGCGCCGGGAACCAGGAGTCCTCGACGCCCGAGTGCTTGACCTCGCGCACGATATTCAGCCGCCAGTCCTGCGGCTGGCGCGGTTGATACCGGATGCTCTTGAACGGAAGGCGCACCTCGACTTCGTATCCCCAATCGGTAACGCGCCCGCGTGATTGAAACACGAAGTCAGGGCTCAGGTCGGGTTGCTCCCGTCCCACGACCGCGCCTCCGATGAAGCCGCTGGCGGTCACGTTGGCGCCCTCGATCAGGGAGCCATCGCCTTGGACGCCGACGGGATTCACGGCGAACATCAAGGCCTGCTTCCCGTCGTGAAACGTGCCGAGCAGGATCTGCACGTTGTCGTCGTCGAAGATCTGGTCGCGATTCGCCAACGTCATCGTGGGACGGCCGTGCTGCTCGAAGGCGCGAATGCCGAAATAGATCGCCGTGGCCGAGTACCAGACCAGCACTTGGGTGGAGTCCGCGGCCGGCACGTCGTCGTTGGGGGCATACTGTGAAAAGCCGGTCAACCGCGCGGCACCGGCCCAGACGGAGTCCCGGAGGTCGCCGTCAATGACGGCCTCGGCTTCAAAGCGTGGAGTCCGCACGTCGAGCTGATGGTCCCGGCCCGAGTAGGTCGGCGTGGAGTCGGAGCAATGGAGGAGGACGCACACCGCGATGACCATGTCCGGATAATTATGGCTGCGAAGTCATCAGACGGGCACTCGGGGGCGTTAGGAACGTGTCAGAACAATCCAAGGCCCTGCTCGGCACCGACGACGGATTCCTCCTCGGCGCGGCGATCGTGGGGACCGCGCCGTTGTGCGGCCGGCGCCGCGGCGCTATCAGTTAGGAGAAGCCGCCAACCCGGGATCCACCATGGCTCGTCTGTTCTGGCTGACGGTCATGGCTGCCTTCGGCGCCGCCCTCCTGGCAGGCGCCTCGTGGGCCGCCGCTGTCTCGGCCGTGGGCACGCTGCTCGGCGCGCCCCCGCCGCAGATGGGAACCCAATCCACCACCTTTCTCTGGCACGGCATGCCCCAGCTGCCGGGACACCCGCGGGTGTGGCGCTTCGCGTTCGGGCCAACCCGGATCCCAGGCGCGCCCACGGTGCGAATCTATGTGACGCCGCTCGGGCGGGTGGTGGAGACTGAGCCGGCCGATCTGGAGGCGCTCGTGCAAGCGCTTCATCCGTACTGACAGACCGCCCCAGCGCAACGCCAAGTGGCTCTTCCGACGGGCGGACGGAACCATCCTCGAGCGATGGACCGGCTCGGTGCTGGTCCACGTCGCCGGAAAACGGGCGGGAGACGAGGTGGTGTTCGGGCAACCTGGCGATCTCATGCTGTTGGGCTCGCGTACCCTGGAAGGCCTCAACTTCCAGGTGGAACCCGTCACCAAACAACTAGTCGACGCGGGCCCGCACCAGCCGCCTCGGCGGCCTAGCTCGGCAGCCGAACTAGAACCCGGCGCCCGCCGGCTCAAGCCCGGTAGTAGTCTCGAGCCGTTCACCCGCCATAGCGCGTGTCGAGCACCTGGAAGTGGTGGCGCACGTGTCCCGCAATGACGTAGGCGAGCGCGCGGACGCTGAAGGGGTGGTTGTTGGCGACCCCACGCCGCTCCCAGGCAACCGGCTGGCATTGTGGTACAAAGTACTTTGCGCTATACTGGTGCATCTCGCTATGGCGCCTAACGTCCGTCGGGTACTCAAGAGCTTCGCAGCATTGGCGCTGTTGGGCGTTCTCGGCATGGGGGCGCTGGTGGCGTCGCTCTGGCTGGAGCGCAGGACCTCCGTTACACTCCCGCCACCCACGGGGTCATTCGCGCTTGGTCGCGCGACGTATGATTGGGCCGACGAGGCGACACTGGACTCGCTGGCGCCCGTGCCGGGAGCCAAACGCGAGCTGCTTGTCTGGATCTGGTACCCGTCGGCAACCGGGCAACCAGCCGCGCTGCCGGACGACTACCTGCCCGCTGCGCCACGAGCCGAGGTCGAACGCGCTCGCGACGGGGTGATGGGCTTTCTGACGCGCGATCTGTCGCGGGTCCATGCGCACGCGATGCGAAACTCCGACGTGTCGCCGCAGCAGCGGTCTTACCCTGTGGTGATCCTGCGGGCGGGGGCTTCCGCTGAAGTGTGGAATTACTCGAGCCTCGCCGAGGATCTGGCCAGTCATGGGTACGTCGTCGTGGGCTTCGATGCTCCCTATCGCACCAATGTCGTCGTTTTCCCTGATGGCCGGGTGATGAGACGGAGACCGGAGAATAACCCCGAACTCGTGTTCGGCCGCCCGGATTCAGCCCGTCGTATCAACAAGCTGTTGGCGGCGTGGACCGGCGACATCGCGTTCGTGCTTGATCGCTTGCAGCAATTGAACCGCGGGGACGCGTCCGGCAAGTTCACGGGACGACTCGACATGAGCCGCGTAGGAGTAGTTGGTCACTCCCTTGGTGGGGCCACCGCCGCGCAATTCTGCCACGACGATTCCCGGTGCAAGGCAGGGATCGACGTGGACGGTGCCCCGTTAGGGAGCGTCATTCGAGACGGCATCCCGCGGCCATTCATGTTTCTCCTGAGCGAGCACGGCGGCTCGTCCGACGCGGAGAGCCGTCCGATCGAGGCCAACATCCAATCGATCTATGATCGCCTGCCTCCGGACGGTAGGCTGCGCATCACGATCCGCGGCGCGAACCACTTCCTCTTCAGTGACGACGGCGCCTTGTTGAAGAGCCATATCGTGCTGGGGGCGCTCCGTATGATGGGCATTCTCAGTATCGACGGACGTCGCCAGCTGGCCATCACGGCGTACTGCCTGCAGCGCTTTTTCGACGCGTACTTGACAGGGCCAAGGGGTTCGCGACTCAACATTGCGTCTCCGCTCTACCCCGAGATCCGAGTGCTCGAATGATGCCTATACCGAGCCCCCGCGACCGGGGCTATTGTAAGGCGTGCACTCGACGCCCAGACGGACGGCGACCCCGCGATCGCTGACCCACGGCGGAGCAGTCTCATGACCGCAGCCGGATCGGCGCCAGTCCGGCAGCATCCGCGCGCTCTGACGACAATCCTTTGGGCAGGCTTGGTGAGCGGCGCTCTCGATATTAGCGCGGCCCTCATCGTCTATGCGCGCTTCGGCGCGTCATCCATCCGCCTCCTGCAGGGCATCGCGAGCGGGTTACTTGGAAAGGACGCCTTCCAGGGCGGGCTCGCGACCGCTTTCCTTGGTCTGCTGTGTCATTTCTTCATAGCGACATCCGCCGCCGCGGTCTACTACGTGGCGAGTCGGCGCACGCCCATCCTGGTGCAGCACGCGGTGGCATCGGGAGCGTCGTACGGCGTGGTCGTCTACTTCTTCATGCAGCTCGTGGTGATTCCGCTCTCGGCGATTGGCCCGCGTCCCTTCTCCCTGAGCGCTACGATCGTCGGCGTCGTCATCCACGTGTTCTGCGTGGGACTGCCGATCGCCCTGATCGTGCGCCGCTACTCGTAACGACGACTCGCACTGGGCCGGCGTCGAATCACCAATCGGGAATTCATGCTCAACGTTGGACTCGTCGGTTTCGGCTTCGCGGGCAAGGTATTCCACGCTCCCGTCATTCGTGCGGTCGCAGGCCTCCGCCTCACCACCATCGTCCAGCGCCATGGCGCACCAGACCCGCACTATGCAGATGTCGAATTCGTCCGCAGCGTCGACGACCTGCTCACGAGGGCGATCGACCTGGTCGTCATCGCCACGCCGAATACGTCACATCATCCGATCGCCAAGCAATCCCTCCTGGCTGGACGCCACGTCGTCATCGACAAGCCATTCGCCCCCACGCTCGCGGAGGCCCAAGACCTCGTCGCACTGGCCAAGCAGCAGCGGCGGGTCCTGTCGGTCTATCAGAATCGCCGTTACATCGGGGACTTCGTCACGCTGCAAAGACTGGTGTCGGACAGCACCCTCGGTCGCATCGTGGTCTACGAGTCGCATTTCGATCGATTCCGACCCGAACTGAAGCCGGGCGCGTGGCGCGAGCGGCCCGAGCCTGGCGCGGGTGTGTGGTTCGACCTGGGGCCCCACCTGCTGGATCAGGCGTTCGTCCTGTTCGGAATCCCGCGTGCCGTCGCGGCCGACATCCGCATCGAGCGCGACGGCGCTGCGGTGGACGATGCGTTCGACGTGACGCTGCACTACCCAAACCTGCGGGCGGTGCTGCGCGCATCCATGCTGGCGGCCGCGCCGGGCCCGAGCTTTGCCGTGCACGGCACCCGAGGCTCCTTCATCAAGTACGGGGTCGATGCCCAGGAAGCGGCACTGAAGGCGGGTCGCACGCCAGGTGAGCCAGGGTGGGACGCGGACCCCCCGGAGTTGTACGGCACGCTCACCACGCCGGAGGGCGCGCGACCGGTGCCGACGATTCCCTCGAGCTACGCGCGCTATTACGAGAACGTGCGCGACGCCATACTCGGAACGGCGCCGCTCGCGGTCACGCCTGAGCAAGCGCTCGACGTGATGCGCGGGCTAGAGTTGGCGGTGGCCAGCCACCAGCAGCGCTGCGTCCTGCCGTGGTTGTCGTCCCGGTAAAGAGTTCCCTCTCTCCCGCAGGGAGAGCGGGACAGGGGGTGAGGACTCGGGGGCAGGGGGTGAGGACTCACCGCGCCGGGTCGTCGAGAAACGGAATGACCGTGGCCGCGAGGGCGGGAGCGCTGAAGATCGTGTAGTGCGTCAACCCCGGCAGAATGGCGAGCCGCGACTTGGGTCGACCGGATCCATCCCATCCGCCGTCGCGCTGCCCGCCGCCGAGCAGCCCGAACAGCTCGACCGCGTGCGCCGGTGGGAAGATGTCGGCGTCCCCCGCGACAACGAGCGTCGTCGCCTTGATGGCGCCGATCTCCTTGGAGAAGTCGAAGTCATGCTTCATGGCCTCGCCGATCTTGTCGAGCAGCCGAGGCCAGTCCTCAGGCCGGGGCGCGATGCTGGCGTACAGCTGATACATCGGCGTCTGCTTCATCGCCTCGGCCGCGGCGGCACTCACCTGTCCCTGCTGCGCCAGGATTTCGGGATAGAAGCCATTGCGCCGGAACGGCGTCGACACCACCACGAGCTTGCGCACCACCTCGGCGTGTCGGATGGCCGTCTGCAGGGCGACGCCGCCGCCCAGCGAATAGCCCATGACGTCGGCGCTCTCGAGTCCCAGATGCTTGATCAGGGCGGCGATGTCATCCGCCATCAGCGCGACGCTCAAGGGTCGATCGATGTCGGCCGTCCGCCCGTGGCCCTGCAAGTCGACGGCGATGAGCTGGCGGCCTTGGGCGAGTGCCGGGAGGTTGGGGCCGAACATCTCGATCGCCCCGAGACCACCGTGTAGCAAAATGAGCGGTCGGCCCGTGCCATGGATCTCGTAGTAGAGCTTTATGCCGTTCACGTCGGCGTAATGGCCTGCCCCATTCGTCTTGCCCCCCCAGGCGCCCTGCGCGGTGCGCTTGACCGGTGCCTGAGCGCGGCTCGGGGCCGCGATGATCGCGGCGCCGGCGAGTACTCGAGCGATGGTCCGGGGAAGGGCGACTGCCCTGGAAGGCGCACGCATTGGCGTGTCTCCTGTCTCGGTGTCGGGTTCGGGAGCCGGAAGTCTCGTTCTAACGATACGACGAACGGAGTCGGGCCAAATCGACGATGTTGACAGAATCCTCCCCGCGAATTACCTCCTCCTCCCTCGCTCCGGACCCCCCCCGTCGGCCCGGGTGCGTGCGGCCCCACGGTTCGAGGAGATGTTATGAGACGACTTCGCTGCATCATCGCTGCCCTCCTGGCGGTGCTCTGGACGGCGCCGCTCTCGGCGCAGCAGCTCACCGGCACGATCCGCGGACGCGTCACGGACGCCGCGACCCAGCAGCCGCTCCCGACGGCCATGGTCACCGTCGGGAGTCGCACGGCTCTGACTCAGCCGGACGGTCGTTTCGTCCTTACGGGCGTCCCCGCGGGCGCGGACACCGTGCGGGCGAGGATGCTCGGGTACGGGCCGGCCAGGCAGGGCGTCATCGTCGTGGCAGGCGACGCCGTCGTGGTCGATCTCGCCCTGACGGCCCAGGCCGTGGGTCTGTCGGAAGTCGTGGTGACAGGCTACGGCGTGCAGCGGGCCGGGGACATCACCGGGGCCGTGACAGCTGTGACCGACTCGCAGTTCAACACCGGCCGGATTCTCAGCCCCCAGCTGCTCATCCAGAGCAAGGTGCCCGGCGTGCAGGTCGTGGAGAACAACGACCCAGGCGGCGGTCTGTCGATCAGGATCCGCGGTCCCACGTCGGTGAATGCCAGCAGCGAGCCGCTGTACGTCGTCGACGGGGTGCCGCTCGGCACCGGCGCCGGCGGCGGCCGCGGGACGCGACCCCCTCAATTTCCTCAGCCCCAACGACATCGAGACCATCACGGTGTTGCGCGACGCTTCGGCTGCCGCGATCTACGGGTCCAACGCCGCCAACGGCGTCGTGCTCATCACCACGAAGGGGGCGAAGGGGCGCCAGGGAACCGGAGTCGAGTACAGCACGAGTGGGTCCGTTTCGTCGGTCACCCGGCTGCCGGACGTGTTGAACGCCGCCCAGTTCGCCGCGGCCGTGACGCAGTACGCCCCATCAAGAATCGATTCGTTGCGCGGCGCCAACACGGACTGGTTCGGCCTCATCGACCGCACGGCGTATGGTCAGCAACACGATCTGGCATTCTCGGGCGCGGGTAACGACATGAGCTACCGCCTGTCGCTCGGCTACTTGAACCAGGACGGCGTCATCCAGGCGAGCTCGACGGAGCGGCTGTCGCTCGGCCTGAACTATCAGCAGCGGCTGTTCAGCGACCGTCTGAACGTGCGCGCGAACGTACGGGGCGCGCGCGCCCTCGACCGGTTCACCCCGGGCGACGTGCTCGGCAACGCCGCCGCGATGGCGCCGACCCAGCCGGTCATGGATCCGACCAGCGCTACTCGGTATTGGGACTGGAACACGACCAATGCGTCCGCGAGCAATCCCGTGGCCAGCCTCAACCTGGCGTCGGATCACGGCACGACCTGGCGCAGTGTCGGGAACGTGCGGGCCGAGTACCGCATGCCTTTCCTCGAGGGATTGACCGGCAACCTCAACCTGGGCTACGACCTGGCGAAGGCCGATCGCACGACTTTTTACCCGAGCAACCTGGCCGCCCAGGTGAGACAGGGCCAGGGCTTACTGTTCCTCGCGAACAACACCCAAGTGAACTCGGTGCTCGACGCGTACGGGGGCTACGCGCCGTCGCGCACCTACGGACCGGGCAGGATCGATCTGATTGGGGGCTACTCGTACACTCAGTCGCACGCCGAATATCCCTCGCTGCGCGAAACGGGTCTCAGCAGCAACCTGCTCGGCGACAACGGCATTCCGCCGGCTGCGAATGTGCGGAATAGCAAGGATATCACCGACTACAAGCTCATCTCCTTCTTCGGGCGCCTGAATTACAACATCTCGGATCGGTATCTGGCAGCCTTCAGCGTGCGACGCGACGGTTCCTCACGCTTCGGCGCGGGTCGGCTGTGGGGCAGCTTCCCATCGGTGGCCCTGGCGTGGCGGATTTCGCAGGAGCCCTTCATGCAGGGGTTCGGCTCGCTCTCGGACCTGAAGCTGCGCGCCTCCTGGGCCCGGACCGGCAACCAGGCGATCGGCGACTACCTGCAGTACGCGACCTATACGTACGGCGACGCGCTGACGAAGGTTCAGTTTGGCAACGTGTTCGTCACCACGATCCGCCCCAGCGCCGTCGACACAACTATTCATTGGGAACCGACCAGCGCGTACAACGCCGGCGTCGATTTCGGCTTCAGTAACCAGCGCTACAGCGGCTCGATCGACTGGTACACCAAGAATACCCACGACCTGGTCTTCTACATTCCCGTCGCTGCCGGCACGAACCTCGGCAATTTTGTCACGACCAACATCGGCAGCATGAGGAACCGGGGCTTCGATCTCAGCCTGAACGCCCGTGTGTTCGAGGGGCGCGCGACCCGGCTGGTCTGGACCGCTGCGTTCACCGCCAGCCACAATACCAACGAGCTGCTCACGATCAACCCGAACCGGAGCGTATCGAGGATCCTGACCGGTAACATCTCGGGTGGCGTAGGCAACTTTGTCGAGGTGCTGCAGCCAGGAGTCCCGGTCAACTCGTTCTTCGTCTATCAGCAAAAGTACGCGAATGGGAAGCCGGTCTACGATGCTGCTAACCCGCTCAATATGTACGTGGACCAGCCAACCGTCCGCGATACGGTCGCGTGCCCCGCGGCGCCTGTTTGCGTTGGCCTCTATCGACCGGACAGCATCATCAACGACGCCGACCGCCGGCCGTTTCACGACCCGGCGCCGAAGTGGATATTGGGGCACTCGTCGTACCTGAGCTACGGGCGCTTCGACGCCAGCTTCACCCTGCGGGCCTACCTGGGGAACTGGGTCTACAACAACATGGCGTCGGCCAACGGCGCCTACCAGAACCTCACGGGCTCCGGTATGCCGAGCAACCTGCATGCGTCGGTTCTGACGACCGGGTTTGTCGTACCGCAATACTACTCGGATTATTATGTGGAGGACGCCTCGTTCCTGCGGATGGATAACATCACGCTCGGCTACTCGCTCACTTATCGCGGGCAGCCGCTGCGCGTGTTCGCCACCGTGCAGAACGCGTTCACCATCACCGGCTACAGCGGCGTCGATCCGACGGCTACCGCGAATGCGGGAGGGATCTCGCCGGGGTTTGGCATCGACAACAACATCTATCCGCGCGCGCGCACCATCACCACCGGCCTGAGCGTCCGGTTCTAGGGGGACGAACGACATGCACCGCACAACCAAGGCAGTGAGCGTCGCCGCCGCCCTCCTCACCGCGGCCGGGATCGGCTGCACCGATCCGACGGTGGTGCCGAAGAGCACCGTTACCAGCGCCAACGTGTTCAACGATCCCAACTCGTATCGGGCGTTCCTCGCAAAGATCTACGGCGGGTTGATCGTCACCGGACAACGCGGTCCGGACGGGAATGCGGACATCGCAGGCATCGACGAGGGCTTCGGCGAATACCTGCGCTTGTACTGGTACCTCCAGGAGATGCCGACGGACGAGGCGGTGATCGGCTGGAACGATCCGGGTCTCCCTACGCTGAACACGGGGACCTGGGGAGCGAGCAACGAGATGGTGAACGCGATGTATTATCGCGTCTTCTACCAGGTCATGCTGGCGAACGAGTTCCTGCGCCAGAGCACCGATAGGAAGCTCGCGGAACGGAACCAGAACGATCCGACGCTCCGGACCAACGTCCACTTCTACCGCGCCGAGGCCCGGTTCCTCCGAGCCCTGAGCTACTGGCACGGGATCGATCTGTTCGGGAACATCCCGCTGGTGACCGAAGCGGACCCGCTCGGGGCCACGCCCCCGAAGCAGGCCACCCGCGACAGTCTCTACCGGTACGTGGTGAGCGAGCT
>Ga0209375_1000371_pt1 | contig 39243 bp, 31 predicted proteins | sample GraSoiAngelo_131_FD_185888 | JGI IMG/M metagenome (GOLD analysis project Ga0209375, IMG submission 185888) | Grasslands soil microbial communities from the Angelo Coastal Reserve, California, USA - 14_0929_02_30cm (SPAdes) (version 2) | ecosystem: Environmental > Terrestrial > Soil > Grasslands ...
TCGGCCTCACGCTGCTTGCGGGCAGGTCGAACCGCTGGAACGGCTCCAGCCGGTCCGGCATGAGATAGGGCGGGTTCGAATCGGTCGCCCCGCAGCTCACCTCGTTGGCGCCGTACGGGTAGTTCGAGACGACATAGCGAACGAGATAGACGTGCACATTGCCGCTCGGGAGCGCGGCGCCGTTCGCGTTCACGAGATCGCTGACGGCGATGCGAATCTGGTTCACCGTGTCCCGTGACCAGACCACCACCTCCGCATTCAGCCGTTCGCCTTTCCAGCCGGTGGCTTCCCATGACTGGGATTGCTGCGGCAGGTCCGGGACCTCACTCCTGAAGTAAGCCTGGTCGGTGGTAGCGAACGAGACGTTCAGCCCCTTCGGCTGCACCGACCATTTCTGTGGATCGCTCGGCGAGTCGAACGTGTATTCTGGTTGAAAATGGAACGCGGGGACACGGATTTTCGCAGGATCAAGGCGTGCGCGCTGGACTCCATCCTGCCCGTAAACGACGGCGGTGATCAGACACGAGAGACAACAAGCTTCCAGAATCCTGCGCATCACCAGCCCGGGTTTTGGGTGAGCGTGCCGTGTGATAATTGAATCTGCTGCAAGGGAATCGGGTCAAGGTAGTGCTTCGGGAGGAATTGCCTTCCCGAGGCCGGCTCGGCGATAACGAAGCCGCCCCCGTCCACCTGGATGTCCGTACCGATGACCAGGGTGGAATCCCGTTGCTCAAATTCTGTGCCGACAAATTTCACGCCGCGGAGCGCCTGCGGCATCTCAGTCTCTGCCGTTTTCCAGCGTCGCAAGTCGTCACGCCGGAAGCCTTCGAACGCCAATTCCACAGTCCGCTCTCGCCGGATCTCCGTCAGCATGTCCAACCCGTTGGTACTTACACCACCATTGGTCAGGGTCGGCATGCCAACCCGGCCACGTAGCACATTGATCGTTCGGTTCAGGTCGGCGTCGGAGATCACGCCGTCGCGCTCAAAGAGTGCCTCGGCGAGGATCAAGAGCACCTCGCCGTAGCGAAACTCCTTGAAATCGTACTGACCGGCAAAGTGCGCCGCCTCGTCAGTTTCGTCCAAGAATTTGCGCAGCATGTAGCCGGTGCGGGTGGCGGTAGTGCCCGAGAAACCCGGAAAGACCGGGAGGAACCCACTCTCCTTGTGGACGTCGCTGCCCGGGACGATGAACGTCATCGCCATTCTGGGGTCCCGGTTTTGAAATTCCGTGGTCGCGAGAGAATCGTACCCCAGGAACTGCGGTGAGATTGCAATCGGCAGGCCATCCTTGCACAGGTACATGTCCGCCAGCTTCTTCGTGGGGATCATGTAATTGAACCACAGTTCTCTGGTCCAATTGTGGGTGGCGCGACCCGCGTAATACCGTCTGGCCAAGATCACTTCCTTACTATCATCGCCCTGCAGTATGAACAGGAACTTGTAACTGCTGTCTGTGCCGTGGTCGGTATACAGATCGTACTCATTTGACGTAATCAGTTGCTGTGCGGCATTGATTGCCGCCGTGAGCATCGCCGTGGGATCTCCCTCAGCGTGGTACTTGCGCCACGTTCCCTGATACAGCGCCGCCCGGGCCTTCAGCGCGAGCGCCGCGCCTTGCGTCACCCGCCCCATCTCCGCGGGGCTCAGCTGACTCTGCTTGAGGAGTTTGGGCACGGCGTTGTCGAGGTCGGCAATGATGAAATCAACGATCTGTTGTTGCGTCGCTCGAGGTGTGTACACCTCCGGCGAGGTGACGTCGAGCACCGTGGTGATCAGCGGCACGCCGCCGTAGGCTTTCACCAGGTTCCAGTAGTGATATGCCCGGAAGAACAGCGCTTCGCCTACCCAGCGATCGATTTGCGATCCCAAGCCCGATTGTGAGGCTTTCTCGAGCAGATAGTTGGTCGCCCGGATCCCCGCGTACGAATTGGTCCACAGGTCGGAATTCGCCGCCGGCAGATACGACCCGTTGCTCATCGACGACATCTCCGAGCTCCCGCTGCCGGTGGCGATATCTGAATTGAGCTCGATGTAGTTAGGGCCGCGCAGCGCGAAGTAGAAATCGTTGGCCGCGAGTCGGAACTGGTCCGGATTTTTCCAGAACGAGGCGTCCGAGACTTGATCCTTCGGACCGAGATTCAGGTCCTTGCAGCCCAGCGCCAGCATCAGGAGGGCGCCGGTATATGCGACAGTGAGCCGGTTCATGAATGGGCGCCCCATTAGAAAGTGATATCCATGCCGAAGGAGTACAGCCGCTGAAACGGATAGTTGAAGCCGTTGGAGATCGACTCGGGATCCCATCCGCCCTTCACGCTGTGCTTCTCCCAGAGATCGAACCCGCTGAAATACACTCTGGCGCGCGTCATGCGAGCCCGCGCAATCAGACGCTCAGGGAGGGAATACCCGATCTGCAGGTTTTTCAGACGCAGATAGGCCGCGTTGATCTTCTGCAGGGTCGACGGCTGATAATTCCAGAACCGGATGTCGCCGTGCGTCAGCCGCGGATAGGGTGCGTTGGGGCGATCTTCGTTCCAGGTTTGCCCGTAGTAGAACAGCGGGGGCTGTCTCCACCAGTCACTCCAAGGCATGCGGTAGTCACCCTCTCTGAAGAGGGTCCGCTTGCCCACCCCCTGGAAGAAGACGCCGAGATCGAATCGCTTCCACGCGAGGTTGAGATTCATTCCGTACGTATACCGCGGGGCGGTATTCCCCAGATAGACGACATCACCGTCTTGCCCCGGGGTATCGCCGTACAGGCTGATTTTCCCGTCACCGTTCACATCCTTGTATCGCGCATCACCGATCCCGATGTCGTTGGGCACACCCGGAATCAGCTTATAGGCGTCGAGCTCCGCCTGGTTGCGGATCAGCCCATCGAACACGTAGCCGAAGTACGAATTGACCGGATAGCCTTCCCGGATATGTCCATCCCAGACGGCGTTCAGGCCCAACACGTAGGTGTCCTGTCCTCCGTAGTTCACGACCTTGTTCTTGGCATCGCTGAGACTCGCTCGCGCCGAAACCTGAATGCCGCGAACCTGACCTCTCCATCCCAATGATGTCTCGAAGCCCCAGGTCTTGAGCTGGCCCGCATTCGAGAATGGTGGCTGGGCACCTAACAGGCTGGGATAGGTGACGGGGATCAGCATGTCGCGATTGTTCTTGATGAAGTAATCAAACGTGAAATTGACCTTGGAAGACAACAGGGTCGCGTCCAGCCCCACGTTGGTCGTAGCAATCGTCTCCCACGTCCTGTCTTTCGCCACCATGCCCGACAGGAATGCCGATTGGTCCTGACCGCCGGCGCCGAATGGATATGGATACCCCCGGCCGATGGTGATCAGCTGCAGGTAGTCGTAGAGATTGATGCCCTCTTGGTTCCCGGTTTCTCCGTACGAGGCGCGCAGCTTCAGATCATCGAATGTGCCCAGGTGACGGCGCGCAAATGGCTCTTCGGAGACGCGCCAGGCGAGCGACACGCCCGGGAAAAACCCCCAGCGCTTCTCGGGGCGGAAGCGGGAGCTGCCATCGTAGCGCAGCGTGGCATCGAGCAGGTACTTGTTGTTAAACCCGTAGCTCAAGCGGGAGAAGAGCGATCGGATCGCCCACTGCTCGCCGCCCCCGCCCATCAACATCGTGCCGGTGCCGAGATTCAGTCCCCACACGTCCTGACTCGTAAAGCCGTATCTGGCCGCCCGGACCGAGTCCATGTCGTAGTCTTCGTGCGACACGCCGGCCATGAGCTGGAGAGCGTGCCGGTCGGCAAACGTTCTGCTGAATTCCGCATACCCCACGTAGTTTCGGTGCAGGATGCTGAAATCGCGCCGGTCCACCCAGTTCCGATCGGGATTCGTTATGGAATAGTAGACGATGCTGCTGTCATCCCAGCGGTATAACGGAGTGGACTTGCCGATGTCGGTGTTGTTATCCGATCGGTAGTCGATGCCAGACTGGAGATTCAGCTTCAGTCCATCCAGCGGCTCGACGATCAACTTGAAATTGGTATTGACAGCGCGTGTGTCAAACGTGGCCGTCGCGGCTTCCTTCGCTTGCGCCACGGCGTTGTCCCACCCACCCTGCGCAAAAAAGTGCTGACCACTCTGCGTGTAGATCGGATGATTGGGCATGCCGAAGATCCCTTCAACGACCACCCACGGGCAACCACACCAGGAAGCGTGGCTCAAGCCGCCGATGTCCGACCGGTCCTGATTCTCTACGGCGAGGCGTGATTCCAGCCGGACCCGCCGGGAGAAGTCGTAATCGTAATTCAGCCTGAGCTGATAGCGCTGGTTATTGTCGTTGGCGTAGCGAATCACGCCGTTCTGATTCGCATACGCCGCCGAGACATAGTAGCTGGAATTCTGGCCGCCGCCCGAGACCGACAGGGTGTGCTTCTGCTCGAATCCGTTTTCGAACAGGGCTTTGCGCCAATCAGTGTTCGTAAAGAAGAGCATCCACCCCAAGCTGGCGTACAGCGGATGCGGAATGGGAGTGGGATCGCCGATGCGCACCCGGTTGAGCAGGTCCGGGGTGTACATCGGGGTGGCGCCGGCGTGAATGTTCGCCTCATTATCCATGACCGCCATCTGATAGTTATTGGGCGTGTCCATCATTCCCGTTAACTTGGTGACGGCTGTGTTGTTGCTGTACGTGAAGATCGGCGCCGTGCGCCTGCCGCGCTTGGTCGTGACCAGCAGCGCGCCATCGGCGGCGCGCGCGCCATAGATCGATGCAGCGGCATCCTTCAACGCCGTAATGGACTCGATGTCAGCGGGGTTCAGCAGATCGAGATTGCCCGGGACGCCGTCGATCAGCACCAGCGGCGTGTTCCCCCCATTGGCCGATGAAACACCCCGCAGATTGAGATCGAAGTCTTCCACCCCCGGCTGCCCCGAAGACCGCTGCACGATCAATCCGGGAAGCGCACCCTGAAGCGCCGACAACGTGTTGGTGATCGGGCGAGACTCCAGTGCCTGGGAGCTCACAGTACCAACCGCTCCGGTGAGGTCCTCCCTTCTTTTTTCACCGTAGCCCACGGCCACCACCGCCTCCAGCTCGATGGCCTGCGCCTTGAGCTGAAAGTTCATAACCGCCTCCTGCCCCTCCGCGACGACCACGCTGGTGTCGGCGGGGGCGTACCCCAGCATCCGGGCCCTGAGCCGTTGCGTCCCCACCGGCACGCTGCTGATCACGTACCGGCCGGAGGCGTCAGTCTCAGCCGTGAGACGCGTCCCGACCACGCTCACGACCGCGCGCACGAGGGGCGTGCCTGTCTCCCCTGCCGTCACCGTGCCCGCGATCGAGCCCAGTTGCACCGCCGGCCCCTCGGGGCGCTTGACCAGCGTGGCGCGCCCATCCCGCGTGAACACGACGTCCACGCCCGCGTCGAGCAGCACGTCCGTCAGCGCCGCGGCCACCGTAATCCGATCCGCACGCAGATTCACCGTCGCCGCGATCGGCACGGCGTCGTCGGCATAGACGAGGTGGAGTCGCGCCTGGCGGGAGATCTCCGCCAGCGCCTCCTTGAGCGTGACGCCGTCGAGCGCGAGCGAGAGTGGCTGGCGCAGCACCCACGAGCGCTTCAGGTCAACCGGTACCGGCGCTCGGCGCTCCGCCATTGCCAGCAGGAATCGCGGGGCCCGGCTTTCGCTCGGATCACCCACATATTGCGCAGCGACGCCGTGCGGGCACAGCGCCAGCGCCCAGGCAAGCACGAGAGAGAACAATGCAACGCGGTTCATAAGGCCTTCTCCCCGAAAGCAGACGGGCATGACGGTTACCTATCATTCCGAAGCAAGAACACAGACCCATCAGCGCGCTCAACACGCAGCCCGAGGGTCAACGCAATCCGTTGCAAGACCAGGTCGATCGGCTCGTTGGTGAAGGTTGCCGTGAAGCGGCGCCCGGCGAGTGCGCTATCGGCGTCGTCAAGTCGGATCTCGACGTCGTACCACCGTCCGAGTGTGCGCACGGCCTCGCGGAGCGGCGTGCCGTCGAACGCGAGCACGCCCCTCGTCCACGCGAGCTGCCTGTCGACATCGACGCCGCGCCGCAGCGTGGCATCGCCGCTGGCCCGGAGTTGCCCGAGGTCACGGGCGCCGAGCACCAGGGCCGGCGGAGCCTCCACCGCGATGGTATCGGGGCGAGCGCGCCACAACGCCACTCGCCCTTCGGCCACCACGACTTCGGTCGCGATCTGATCGGCATAGGCCCTGATCACGAACGCCGTCCCCAGATCCTCGGTCACGCTGCCCGCCGTGTGGACCCGGAGCGGACGCTGTGAGTCGGGTGCGACCTGGAAATACGCTTCGCCGTCGAGATAGAGGTCGCGGTGCGCCGTGCCGTAGTCGGCCGTGTAGCGCACGCGACTCTTGGGCGCGATGGTGACCTGTGTGCCGTCTTGCAGGCGGATGACCATGCGCTGCGCCGCGGCGGTGGCGTACTCCCGCCATTGCGGCGCCCGCCGCAGCAACCCCCCCACACCCGGCCCCCCGATCAGCGCAATGACGACCGCCGCGGCGGCAAGCGCCGCCACGAGCAGCCGCCGCGGCACGCGCGGCTGCGCGGGGCGGGCGACCTCTAGTGCCTTGAGCGCCTTCGCCCAGGCCGCATTCGTGCTGCTATGGGGTGGTTTGTCCGCTATGACGCGCTTGATGAGCCGCAGGTCGTCCAGCAGCAGGGCGTGCTCGGCGTCTGCCGCGAGCCACTCCCGCACGGCCTGTGCGTCCGCGGCCGAGGCCTCGCCGGCCAGGTAGCGGTCCAGCAGGAGGTAGAGACGTTCGTCCTCGAGGTGCATACTGGTATGACGGGGCAGCCTCCGCCCAACCCCCAAACCCTAGGGCGCAGACTATTCGAACCCCACTCGCGGCAACGCGCGGAACAGCCCCCAGGCCGCCGCGCCCGCGGCCACCAGGCACACGATCCCGGGCAGCGGTTTCCCGTACAGCACGTATCCCGTGCCGAACAGCGCCGCGTAGATGACGGCGCAGCCCAGGAACCAGCACAGGAAGGCGGCGGTCACGCTTTCTCCAGGATTCGCTGGCCTAGTCGTCACCGCGCGGCTCCAGCCCGGGCCCATCGGTCGAATGCGGTCATAAAACGTCTGGAGGGTGGCGCGGTCGGTGGGCGGCGTCGCGAACGTCACGGCCAGCCACCCGACGGTGGTGATCGCGACGCCGATCACGAGCTGGAGCGTGGGGGCGAGCGGCGGGAGCCCGAGCGCCGTGTGCACGAACTGGAAGTACACGGCCACCACGAAGGAGATCGCCATGCCGGCGATCTCGCTCCACGCGTTGATCCGCCACCAGAACCAGCGCAGCAGGAAGATCAGTCCGGTCCCGGCGCCGATCTGGAGCAGGATCTGGAACGCCTGGTAGGAGTTGTGGAGCCAGAGCGACAGGGCCGACGCGAGCGCGATCAGCCCCACCGTGACGGCGCGCCCTACCCGCACGTAGTGGCGCTCGTCCTTGTCGGGCGCCACGAAGCGGCGGTAGCAGTCCTCGACCGCATAGGAAGCGCCCCAGTTCAGGTGGGTGCTGATGGTGGACATGTACGCCGCCGCCAGCGAGGCGATCATCAGGCCGAGCAGCCCGTGCGGGAGATACACGAGCATCGCGGAGTAGCCCAGGTCGTTTCGCACGATCGCCTGGTCGATGTGGGGGAACCGCGCGGCGATGGAGGCGAGGTCGGGATAGATGATGAGCGACGCGAGCGCCACGATGATCCACGGCCACGGCCGCACCGCGTAGTGCAGCACGTTGAACAGCAGGGTCGTGCGCATGGCGTCGCGCTCGGTGGGCGCGGCGAGCATGCGCTGCGCGACGTAGCCCCCGCCTCCCGGCTCGGCCCCGGGATACCACGTGCTCCACCACTGCACCGCGAGCGGCACGACCAGGACGGCGGCCGCCGTGCTCCAGTCCGAGAAGTCGGGCAAGAGCGACAGGTGCCCGGCCACCGCGGGGTGGGCGAACAGCCCCGACAGGCCGCCCACTTCGGGGAGCCCGAGCGCCACGACGGCAGCCATCACGGACCCGACCATCGCGATCAGGAACTGGACGAAATCGGTCAAGACAACTCCCGACAGCCCGGAGCTGGCCGCGTACAGCACGGTGACGGCGCCGCCGATGAGCACCGCCGTCTCGCGATCCCAGCCGAGCATCACGCCGGCGATCTTGGTGGCGGAGAGATTGACCGAGGCCATGATCATCACGTTGAAGAACACGCCGAGGTAGATCGCCCGGAACCCTCGGAGGAAGGCCGCCGGCCGGCCGGAATAGCGCACCTCGTAGAACGCGATGTCGGTGAGGGCGGCGGAGCGCCGCCACAGCTTGGCGTAAAAGAACACGGTGCACATCCCCGTGACCGCGAAGGCCCACCAGACCCAGTTCTGGCTCACGCCGCCGGTGCGCACGAGATCGGTGACGAGGTTCGGCGTGTCGGTCGAGAACGTCGTGGCCACGAGCGACACCCCCAGGAGCCACCACGACAGCCGGCGCCCGGAGAGGAAGAACTCGTGGCGGCCCTGACCGGCGCGCCGCACCACTGCCAGGCCAATGGCCACGCAGACGATGCCGTAGAGCGCCAGCACGATCCAATCGAGGGTGTCCAGTCTCATGGCTCCCCTTGATGCAGTCTCGGGGGCATGGCGTCAAGGTCCACAACGGATCCTTCGCTCGCGCGCGTCCGCGCGCTCGCTCAGGATGACAGCGCCGGTCGCTTCGGTGGGAAAAAGAGTGATGGTGAACTTGGGAAGTGCATCGGAGCGTGGTCTCCTTCTTCTATTCCCCAGAGCGAGCGGGCTTGTCATCCTGAGCGCCCCCGGCGCGAAGGATCTCCTGCTTATCGCTCACCCCCAGAGCCGCTCCGGGTACTCGCCCGCGGCCACCAGCTGGCGCAATGCCGTCTCGACGCGCGGACGGTCGTCCGGGTAGGTCACGCCGAGCCAGCGGCCGTGCGTGCGCTGCAGGCGCACGCGCGCCTCGCCTCCGCGCACCGCGTCCCCGATGCCATGCGAGATCAGGAACTCGCCCTGCCCAGCGCCCGCTTGGCGCACGAACTCCGCAAACCCGCGCCGCAGCAGGGCGAACACCGCAGGGGTGAAAGCCCACATGTTCATCGAGACGCGGGCATCAGCTGCGAGCCGCACTGGTCGCCCGTGAGGATCGGTTCCCGCATACGCGCCGTCTGCCAGCCGCCGGATGTCCACGACTTCCTCCACAGTTTCGAGCCACCCGTCCCCATCGGCACGGCAGACCGCGCGGTTCACGCCGCCGGCCGCGCTGAGCGTGTCGCGTAGCGGGTACGCGATGTTGGCGAACGTCTCAGGGGACCCGCCGTGCCCCGCGGCGAGGAACCCCGCCGCCCGGGTGAAGGCGTCGCGGCCGTAGAAGTCGTCCGCGTTCACCACGGCGAACGGGCCGCGGACCTCTGATGCCGCCGCCAGCACCGCGTGTCCCGTGCCCCACGGCTTCGTGCGCGCCGGCGGGAGGGTCACACCAGCCGGGACGTCATCGAGCCGCTGGCGGGCATAGACGAGAGCCGGGCGGACTCCTCTGCTCCAGCGCGCCCCGATCGTGGCGCGAATCGCCGCCTCCAGATCGTCTCGGATCACCAGGACAGCGGTCCCGAAGCCCGCGCGCACAGCGTCGTAGATGCTGTAGTCAAGCAGCGTGGCGCCGGCGGGCCCGAGCGGCTCGATCTGCTTCGGCCCGCCGTAGCGGCTGCCTACTCCGGCCGCGAGGATTACGAGGGCGGGCGCGCCGATGGCTACCTCGCGGGCTCGAGCGCCCTCATGACCGCCTCGAGAGCTGGTTGGCCCTCGCGCTCTCGACCACCCGTCGCACGCCGTCCTCGAGCGACACGGACGCACGCCAGTCCCACGTGCGCCGCGCCATGGCGGGGTCGAGACAGATCCGCGCGATGTCGCCCCGCCGGTCTGCCGCGTGGGTCGGCCTATTCGTGAATCCCGTGGCGGCAGCGACCTCGCGAAACAGCTCGAGGTCCGAGACCTCCCGCCCCCACCCGACGTTGGCCACGACCCCCGAGGGTCCGGATGCTGCTCGAATCGTCGCCTCCACGACGTCGCCGACGTACACGTAGTCGCGTGTCTTGGTGCCATCGCCGAAGATCGTTACGGGCTCACCGGCGAGCATGCGTTGCGTGAAGATCGCCACGACACCAGCCTCCCCGTCGCCACGCTGGCGCGGTCCGTACACGTTGGCGTATCGCAGCACCGCGTACTCGATCAGCCCGCGGGCCCCGTGGGCACTGAGATAGTGCTCGAACGCGAGCTTGCTCGCACCGTACTCGGAAACCGGACGCGTCGCGTCGCGTTCGGAGACGGGCAGCTGCTCCGGGTCGCCGTACACGGCGGCCGACGAGGCGTACACGATGCGTCGCGCGCCGACGACTACCGCCGCGCGCAGCACGTTCAGCGCGCCCAGCACGTTCACCCTCGCGTCGAAGTCCGGCTCCCGAATCGACCGGCGCACGTCCGTCTGCGCCGCCGCGTGGAACACCACCTCCGGCTTGAAGCCGGCCACAACCTCCCGCAGCGCATCCACATCGCAGATATCGGCCCGCTCGAACCGGGCCCCCGCCGGGACGTTGCTCGCCGATCCCGTGGACAGATCGTCCACCACGCAGACGTCGCAGCCGTCTGCAAGCAGGCGGCCGACGAGATGGGAGCCGATAAACCCCGCGCCGCCCGTCACCAGCGCGCGCGATCGCGGGTCGGTCAAGCCGTGACGATCCCCAGGCGCGGCCACGTCTTCCAGCGGCCGCGCGTGAAGTCGGGGAACTCCGCCGGGCGGCTGCCGTTCGCCACCGACCATTCGGACAGCGGCGTGACGGCGCTCAGCGCCACGGCATCGTACACGTTCATGTCGGTGGGAAGCCCTTCGCGCAGGCACTTGATGAGCCGATAGTCCTCGAGGTAGTCCATACCGCCGTGCCCGGCGCCCCGGCTCTTCTCCTCCATTTGCTTCCACAGCGGGTGATCGAACTCCGCCAGGTAGGCCTCCGCCGGGTCCCACTCGTCCGACTTACTCCGCCCCTCGATGTAGACCCGGTCCGGGTAGCCCTGGAACAGACCGCGGGTGCCCTGGACCGCGTGCACTCTGCTGTACGGGCGTGGCAGGTTGGTATCGTGGCCCACGCAGATCGTCCGCCCGTTTGCCGTCCGGATCAAGCTCCAGTTGACATCGCCCAGGACATACTGCTCCTGCCGCTGGGGTGATCCGTCCGGAAAATGCTCGCGGGCGTACAGCTGCAGCCCACGCGACGGGCTGCTCATGGAGACCAAGGACCCAAACCGGTCGCCCCGGTTCACGTCCATGCAGTTGGCCACCGGGCCCAGGCCGTGTGTGGGGTAGAGGTTGCCGTTGCGCTGCATCGAGTGCGCGCGGCGCCACAGCCCTTCGCCTTCAGGGCTGAATTTCACGGACCGCAGGTCGTGCAGGTACCCGCCCTCGGCGTGCAGGATCTCGCCCAACAGGCCCTGGCGGACCATGTTGAACACCATCATCTCTATGCGGCCGTAGTTGCAGTTTTCCATCATGACGCAGTGCTTGCCGTACTTCTCGGCGTGCTCGACCAGAGCCCAGCAATCGTCCAGGGTGTAGGCGGCCGGCACCTCGGTGGCGGAGTGCTTGCCGTTGCGCATCGCCGCGACGCAGATCGGGACGTGCCACTCCCACGGCGTGGCGTTGAACACCAGGTCCAGCTCCTGCTGCTCGCACATGCGGACGAAGTCGGTGGGACCGCGGGAGTAACCCGTCGGGCGCGGGAACCCGGCCTGCTCGACCAGGTCCTGGATCTTGGTCACCTTTTCGGGCACGATGTCGTCCACGGCCTTGATCACGCACCCCTCGACCCGCAGCAGGTTGTGCACGTGCGCGGTCCCCTGCCCGCCAACGCCGACGAACCCGATGCGGACGGTGTCCATAGGCGGGGCGGCGAGGAACCGGTCGGGCGCGGGCGCCGCGCTGCGCCGCGGCTCCGACGATGCGGCGCGGACTGTGGGAGCGCAGGCCGCGGCTTCCGCCCCCAGCGCGGCGAGGCCGAGCCCGCCGGCGATCAGCTTCAGCGCGTCTCGCCGGTCCAAGTCGTCGTCATTGCGGGCCATGTGAACCTCCTTGGGTCAACGCCTGGAGTACGCGCTGCGCGAAGGCGTAGGCGGCGGTGTGCTCGTCGAAGTATGCGGCCGGTCGGGGCAATGTGCAAAACGATGAGAGTGCTCCAAGACGGCGCGCGGACCTTCCCCCCGCCGCGTGACCTCGTCACATTCAGCGCGATGCCCGCTTCATCCACGGCTCCTCGCATCCTCGTCGCCGACGACGAACCGGACGTCCTCGAAGCCCTCAAGCTGCTCCTCAAAGGTGAAGGCTACGAGGTGCAAGCCGCCACCTCGCCCCGCGCCGTGCTGTCGGCCTTGGACGCCCACGATTTCGACGCCCTCCTGATCGACATGAACTACACGCGCGACACGACGTCCGGTGCGGAGGGGTTGGACCTGCTCGGGCGACTCCAGGGGCTCGACACCTCCCCCCCGGTCGTCGTGATGACCGCCTGGGCCAGTATCGACGGCGCGGTCGAGGCGATGCGCCGCGGCGCGCGGGACTTCATCGAGAAGCCCTGGGACAACCGCCGCCTGCTCGCGACACTACGCACCCAGGTCGAGCTGGGCCGGGCGTTGCGCCGCAGCCAGCAGCTCGAGCGCGAGAACCGTGCCTTGCGCCGCGAGGGCTTGCCCGAGCTGATCGCCGAGTCGCCCGCGATGCAGCCGGTGCTCAAGCTGATGGAGCGCATCGGGCCGTCGGACGCCAACGTGCTCATCCTGGGCGACCACGGCACCGGCAAGGAGGTCGTCGCCCGCTGGCTGCACGCCGCCTCCGGCCGGGCCGAGCGGCCGCTCGTCGCCGTCAACCTGGGGGGCATTCCCGACGGCCTGTTCGAGAGCGAGCTGTTCGGGCACGTGAAAGGCGCCTTCACCGACGCGAAGGTCGATCGCGTCGGGCGGTTCGAGCTCGCCGAGGGCGGGACGCTGTTTCTCGACGAGATCGCGAACCTGCCGCTGCCGCAGCAGGCGAAGCTGTTGCGCGTGCTCGAGACCGGCGAGTTCGAGCGCGTCGGCTCCTCCAAGACGCGGCGCGTGAATGCCCGCGTCATCTCGGCCACGAACGCGGACATCCACGCGGAAACGACCGCCGGCAGGTTTCGGCAGGACTTGCTGTTCCGCCTCAACACCGTCGAGATCCGCCTGCCGCCCCTGCGCGAGCGCCGCGAGGACATTCCCCTGCTCGCGAGCCATTTCGGGCGCCGCCACGCCGCGCGGTACCGCAAGCGGATTAGCGGCTTCGCGGCGGACGCGATGCAGGCCCTCCGGGCGTATCCCTGGCCCGGGAACGTGCGGGAGCTGGACCACACGATCGAGCGGGCCGTGCTGATGGCCGAGGACAGCTCGGTGCGAACGCGCGACCTGGGGCTCGGCACCGGGGCGAACGGTGCTACGCCGCTCGACCAGATGAGCCTCGAGGACGTGGAGCGGGTGCTCATTCAGAAAGCGCTGGCGCGCGCGTCCGGCAACGTGAGCGACGCGGCGAAGGCGCTCGGGCTCTCCCGCAGCGCGCTGTACCGCCGGCTCAAACGGCATGGTCTCTGAGCGGCGGAAGGTGCGGTGACCAGCCTACGAGAGGATCTGGCCTATGCGGCAAGGTTGCTGAGGCGCGAGTACGGCTTCACAACCGCAGTCGCACTCACTCTGGCCGTCGGCGTCGGCTTAACTACTGCGACCTTCGCTATCCTCAACGGCGTCCTCCTGCGGCCCCTGCCGGTATCGGAGCAGGAGCGACTCCTCGTGCTATCGGCTGAGAACCGAGCGCAGACGAGTCCTCACATAGGATTGCCCAACGGTGCGCTCTGGTCACTGGGGCAGGAAAGCCGCTCGTTTTCAGACGTCGCAGGGGTGCCGGCCGTGGGAGCGGCTAGCCCGCTCACCGTGCGTGACGGCGAGCGGTCGATCTCTATGGCTGTGACTTTTGCGAGCGGCAATCTCTTCAAAACCCTCGGCGTTAGGCCCCTATTGGGCCGGACCTTGGAACCCGACGATGATCGTAGCGGGACGGCCTTGGCGCTGGTCTTGAGCTACCGGGCGTGGCGTCGGGATTTCGGGGCACAGCCCGACGTCGTGGGGCGAACGGTTCGATTGCCTATGGGCGGTTTTACAGTCGTGGGGGTGGCCCCCGAAGGACTTGATTTCCCGAGAGGTACCGACGTCTGGCTCGCCACGGCCCAGCTACTGCGGCATCTGGGCTTTGAGCCCGGCCAGGAAGGAGGATACTGGGACCTAGTGGGTAGGTTAAAGCCCGGGGTTACGCTTGGCCAAGCGGCAGCGGAGTTCTCTGCGTTCCTTCACAATTACCAATCGCCTCGGTTCGGTGCCCCGGCGTCGCGTGTCGCGGTTGTCCGGCGATTCACCGATGTCATTGTTGGGGACCTTAGGACCGGGCTCCTGATCGTATTCGCTGCGGTGATCCTCCTTCTGCTCATAGCGTGCACGAACATCGCGGGGTTACTCCTGACGCGAGGTCTAACCCGGATGTCCGAGCTAGCTATCCGCTCGGCGCTTGGCGCCGATCACAAACGACTCGCCACTCAGTTGCTAACCGAGAATCTCGTGCTGGGAGTGGCCGGCGGGATGCTGGGACTGGTTGTTGCGGCGGTGGCTCTACGGGCGTGCGTAACCCTTGCCCCGCCCGGACTCCCCCGCTTCGACGAGATTCGATTTGACCTCGCGGCGCTCGGCTTTGCCCTTGCACTGACGTGCGGCTCAATGCTCCTCTTTGGCGTGGCTCCGGCATTCAGGACTGTGCGTTCGGCGATCGGTGTACTGCTCCGAGGCTCGGCGTACGGTGCCATTGACCTACTGACGGGCCGGATCCGACAGCTTCTGGTAGTTGTACAAGTGGCGCTCGCCGTGATGGAGCTCAGTAGTGCTGGCATCTTGGTTAGGAGTCTTGCGCACCTCCAACACTCGGATCTCGGTTTCAAGGCAGACCATCTCCTATTCGTGGTCGTTCAGGCGTTGGAGTCAGGCGGTTCTGATATGGAGGCAGCAACGACGCGGCATCTCGCGGTGCTTGAAACCCTCCAAGAGAGACTCCCGCGCACACCCGGGATTGTCAGCGCCACAGCAAGCTACCTTCTGCCGTTTTCTGTCGTTGGAGGCACAACGGGGTTGGACCAACAGTACCGTCTTGAGGGCCAGAGCACCGGCGACGCCTTGAAGAATCCGATCGTGAGCGTGGATGTCGCCTCCGAAAGCTACTTCCGTACCTTGGGCATTCCCCTCCTACGGGGTCGCGTGTTCACGACCGCGGATATCGCCGGAGCGCCCGACGTAGCAGTAGTGAATGAGACCATGGCCCGCGGCGCTTGGCCAGACCAGGATCCGCTTGGTAAGCGGCTTCAGGTTCTCAGCTTTGGGACGCCCGGGCGTACCCGCAGCGTTGTTGGAGTCGTCCGCGACACACGTTATCGCGACGTCCGCGCAGTGCTACCAACGGTGTATGTCCCGCTTCACCAGACGAGTGCTCTGCCAGCAGTCGTCGCGGTGAGGACCGTCGGCGATCCACAGCGCACCCTCCCGACTGTCAAGAGCGTGCTCACTAGCTTCGACGGTGGGTACACCATTGGCAAGGCGTTCTCCATTGAGGATCTGCGCTCGCTCGCCTTGGTCAGACCTCGGTTCTTGGCTGCGGTCCTTGCGGTACTTGCTTGTGCGGCGGCCGTCCTTGCCGGGGTCGGCCTCTTCAGCGTGCTGTCCTTTCACGTGCGGCACCGCTCGCGGGAGTTGGGCGTGCGGATGTCGCTCGGGGCCAGTCCTTCGGAGCTGCGAAACTTCGTACTTCGACGGGCTCTACGGATCGGCGCGACAGGCGGTGTCGTCGGACTGTTAGCCGCGTTAGCCAGTACGCGAGTCCTGCGAGCGTTTCTCTTCGACATAAGCCCGACTGACCCGCTTACGTTGGCCGGTGTTGTTGTATTCTTACTCGCCCTGTCGGGACTTGCTGCTTATGTCCCGGCAATGCGTGCATCGCGACTCGATCCGGCAGCGGTGCTTCGGGCAGAGTGATCATATGAGTTGCAACAGCGTGCTGTATCGCCGGCTCAAACGCCATGGCCTCTGAGCGGCGCCGCTCGCGCAAGCCGCGCTACGAGCGCCGCATTGTCACGCTCGCGCTGCTCACCGGGCTCCCCGCCGTCATCCTCGCACTGGTGCTGTTGTGGAGTGGCGACTTCGCGGCGCGTACCCAATGGACCCTCACGATCCTGCTGGTCGCTGTCTGGTTGGCGTTCGTCGGCGTCGTGCGTGAGCGGGTCGTTCGGCCGCTGCAGACGATCTCGAACATGCTGGCGGCGCTCCGGGAAAGGGACTTCTCGCTGCGAGCCCGCGGCTCGGACCCGGACGACGCGCTCGGCCTGTTGCTGCTCGAGCTGAACACGCTCGGCGAGGACTTGCGAGCGCAGCGCCTCGGCGCCCTCGAGGCGACGGCGCTGCTGCGCCGCGTGATGGAAGAGATCGACGTCGCGGTGTTCGCATTCGACGAAGCACGGGCGCTGCGGCTCGTGAACCGCGGCGGGGCGGCGCTGCTGGGGCGCCCCGTGGAGCAGCTGCTCGGCAAAGCCGCGGCCGAGCTGGGGCTCGCCGAGAGTCTGGCGGGCGACGCGCCCCGCGTGCTCGAGATTGCGTTCCCGGGGCGGCCGGGGCTTGGACGCTGGGAGCTGCGGCGTGGCACGTTTCGCCAGGGCGGGCTCCCCCATCAACTCCTCGTGCTCGCCGATGTGAGCCGCGCGCTGAGCGAGGAGGAGCGGCAGGCGTGGCAGCGCCTGATCCGCGTGCTGAGCCACGAGCTGAACAACTCGCTCGCCCCGATCAAGTCGATCGCTCAGAGCCTGGCCGAGCTGCTGCGCCGCGATCCGCCGCCGGCCGACTGGCGCGAGGATCTCCGCAAGGGGTTGGGCGTGATCGGGGGCCGGGCGGAGTCGCTCAGCCGCCTGATGGCCGCCTACGCGCGGCTGGCGCGGCTGCCGCGCCCCCGGCTCGAGGCCCTTCCGGTCGCGGAGTGGGTGCGGCGCGTGGCCGCGCTCGAGACGCGCCGGCCCGTGACGGTGTGTCCGGGACCAGACGTGACGATCCAAGCGGACGGCGGGCAGCTCGACCAGCTGCTGATCAACCTCGTCCGCAATGCGGTCGATGCGACGCTGGAAGGGGGTGGCCAGGTCGAGCTGGGGTGGACGGCGCGCAACGGCCAGCTGGAGGTATGGGTTCGAGACGACGGCCCCGGCCTCGCCGACACCGTCAACCTGTTCGTACCGTTCTACACCACGAAGGCGGACGGCTCCGGGATTGGGCTCGCGCTCTCACGGCAGATCGCGGAGGCGCACGGCGGCACGTTGACGCTCGCCAACCGTGCAGCAGCGAAGGGCTGCGAAGCCCGGCTGTCCCTGCCCATCCTCGGCCCTGCGTGAGCCGCGCTCCCGGTCACGCCGGGAACGGCACCAGTTTTCTCGCCCGCTCGTCCCACAGCACGAGGCGGACGCAGCGGAAGCTCTCCTTCAGGGTGAGCGTCGCGACCCGTCGCAGCTCAGGATAAGTTTCCAGGACTTGCTGCAGGCGGTAGTTCGGGATGCGGGCGTTGAGGTGGTGGATGTGATGCAGCCCGATGTTCCCGGTCGCCCATTGCAGCAGCTTGGGGAGGCGGTAGTACGAGCTCCCCTCGAGCGCGGCGGCGTGGTACGCCCAGCGCTCGTCGTGCTCCCAGTACGTCGGCTCGAACTGGTGCTGGACATAGAACAACCACACACCGATCGAGCACGACAGCAGCGCCACGGGAAGCTGGACGAGCAGGAACTCCCGGAACCCTACCAGCGTCCCCATCAGGAGCACGAAGCCGGCGAGGCCGACATTGGTCCACAGGATGCTGCGCCGCTCGCGCGTCCAGGTCCGCGGTACGATGGTGGGCAGGCGGTGCCGTACGAAGAAGTGGAGCACCGCGCCCACGCCGAACAGCACCGCCGGATGGCGATACACGCGGTACTTGAAGCGCTCCCAGCGTGAGCGCGCCAGGTACTCGTCTACCGTCAACGTGTCGATGTCGCCAAACCCGCGGTGCTCCAGGTTGCCCGACGTCGCGTGATGCATCGCGTGGGTCTTTTTCCAGTAGTGGTACGGCGTCAGCGTGAGCACGCCGATGATCGAGCCGACGATGTCCGCCGCGCGGGGTGACCGGAAAAACGCCCCGTGCCCGCAATCGTGCTGGATGATGAACAGCCGAACGAGCAAGAACGCCGCCGGCACGGCCAGCAGCAGCGTCAGCCAGTAGCCCACACCGAGACTCGCGTACATGAGGGCCCATGCGCCGGCGTACAGCGCCGCGGCGCTCGCGAGCTGCCAGACGCTGCGCTTCAGGTCGGGCTCTTTGTAGGCGGCCAGGCGCGCGAGCCACCCCGCAGCGGCGGACTGGTCCGGGCTGTCCGGCAGAGGTTCGCTCACTTGTGGCGGAACGTGATGCGGCCCCGCGTGAGGTCGTAGGGGGACAGCGCGAGGGTGACGCGGTCACCCGCCAGCACGCGGATCCGAAAACGCCGCATCTTGCCGGCGATGGTGGCGAGGACGTGGTGGCCGTTGATCAACAGCACCCGGAACGTGGTGTTGGGCAGCACTTCCGTGACCGTGCCATCGATCTCGATCGCTTCTTCCTTGGCCATCGGTCCACCCTTGTGAAGGTCGCGAAAAGCGAAGGCGGGACCGGCGCACATGCCAGTTCCCGCCTTGGAGTCGCTGACACAAGCTAATCGGCCGGGGAAGCGAAGTCAAACGGAACACCCGTTCCCCTTGTCGCTGCGTCATCGTATGCTGTGGCGTGCCTTGGCTCTACCTGGCGCGCTGCGCCCGGTGCTTCGTTGCGGTGGCCGCCCTTTTGATCGGCGCCTGCCGTGTCGAGGGCCGCGTGACTCGCCCGCCGTCCGTTGACGCGGGCCCGGACCTGCGCATCCCGCCCCGCGCGCCCGCAGCGCTCACGTTCCGCGTGAGCAACTGGCGGGACACGGCGCCCGCGTGGCCCTACGCGATCACCTGGGGTGACGGCGCCACCGATCACGGGACGATCGCCGACCGAGCGGCGCCCGCGCACGCCACCCACGCGTACGCCGCCCCGGGCCGCTACGTCGTCCGGGTGACGATCACCGCGCACACCGGCGCAACCGTGTTCGACACTCTGACCGCGTTCGTGGAACCTCCCGCGACGCCGCAGGTCTTCGTCGGGGCGGGGGATATCGCGTCCTGCTGGCGCACGCACGCCACGGAGACCGCGCAGTTGCTCGACAGCATCCCGGGCACGGTGTTCGCGCTCGGGGACAACGCGTACCCCAATGGCACCGAGGTGAACTACACGGAGTGTTATCAGCCGACCTGGGGGCGTTTCAAGAAGCGCACCCACCCTGTTCCCGGCAACCACGATTACGACACGCCGGCGGCGCCCGGCTACTTCGGTTACTTCGGTGTCGCGGCGGGGGAACGGGGCTCAGGCTACTACAGCTACGATCTCGGTGCCTGGCACATCATCGCGTTGAATTCGAATCTGGACATGAGCCCGGGCTCGCCCCAGGAGCGCTGGCTCCGCGCCGACCTCACCGCGCACCCCAAGGTCTGCACGCTCGCTTATTGGCATCACGCCCGCTTCAGCTCGGGCACGACCCACGGCAGCGAGCCGCAAACGCAGCCGCTGTGGCAGGCGCTGTACGAGGCCGGGGCGGACGTGGTCCTGTCGGGACACGAGCACAACTACGAGCGCTTCGCGCTCCAAACCCCGGACGGCCGAGCCGACCCCGCGCGGGGGATTCGCGAGTTCGTGGTCGGGACGGGGGGCGGCGGCGCCTACCACTTCGGGCCCCCGATTGCGAACAGCGAGACCCGCAGCACGGACTACGGTGTCCTCAAGCTGACACTGACGCCGCAGTCCTATCGCTGGCAATTCATTGCGGTTCCGGAAGGGCTCGGGAGAGCGTTCGCCGACTCGGGGTCTGGGGCCTGCCACTGAGAGAGGCGGGCTGGCCGACGGCGCGGGCATGAGGCAAGTTTCCTTGCCCTGTCACTTCCGCCAGAGTCCGTCAACGTGTGACCAGCAGCCGGCTGTTTGCTGATCGTCGTCGGGGCAGCGACCGACGCCGCGAGGCACGACGCCGGTCCATGACGGGCGTTGCCGCGGAGCGCCGGCGTGTCGTGGATCGACGGCGCGGCGCCGAACGGCGCAGCACCCTCGATCGCCGGAACCGGCCCACCCGAGCCTCGCCAGGTGAGGCTCCGGGCGAGCATCTCCGAAACGCACTCCAGCTGCTCAACCAGTTGGCCGTAAGCCACGAGCTGGGCGACGCGAGCACCAGGACCTTGGCGGCCTCGATCCATCGCGTGCGGCGCGCCCTCGACCTGCTCGAGAGCCGGCGGATGGCGTAGCCCCTAGAATAGCTCGAGCTGCTCTGCCACCAGCGTTCTCAGCTTCGCCAGCATCTTGACCATCGCCCAGGTGTCGCGCTCGCAGTAACGCAGCAGCGCCTCGCGCAGCTCCACGCGCTCGGCCGGCTGCAGCTCCTCGCTGAACATCAAGCGCATCAACTCGAGCGTCGCGGTCTCCCCCTCGCCGATCTTCAGATCGGCGTAGGAGAGGCCCGGCACGAGCGCCGGGAGCGTCCGCTTGATGCTGAAGCTCCCGCCGAACTCGGGGTGATAGACGTGGTTGCGGACGAGGGGGAGCAGATCGACGAGCCTCTTCTCGATCCGTTGCAGCTCCTTGGTGAGGCGCGGCACTGCTTCGGCCAGCTGGCGGATGCAGTCACGCTCGAAGCTCGCGTAGTACGCCACCACGTGGCGTGCCCCCGCGCACGCCGCCACCAATGACTCCGCGAGCGCGGGGCGAGGATCTCCGCCACGGTCGGCGAGCCACTCGTAGTGCACCAGGCCGCGGCCGCGCTCTTCCACATGGCAGCTGAACTGCACGGGCACGTTCTGCCACGGCCGGCAGCCGTCCCACCGGGGGATGGCGAGGCTCACCGTTTCGAAGTCGAGAAATGCGAGCGGCGACGCGAACCGGGCGAGCGCCTGGGCGAGTGCCGGCTCCACCACCATCCGGCCTGCCGTCACCGCCCGCACCTGGCGCTGGTGGATGACGGACAGCTCGAGGTCCGACGGCAGGTCGTAGATCGTCGCGTAGCCATCCGCCTGGTACTGCAGCGCCTGCTTGCGCTCGATGCGGTAGAGGCTGCTGACGTGATGGTCCGGCAGCTTCGGCCAGCAGCGCTCGAGGAAGGGGCAATCGTGAGGCCTGGTGCAGTGGTCGCCGACCGGGACTTGGGGGAGGGGTCCCTCGAGCATGCGATGCTGCGCCGCGAGCTCGTCGGGGAGGCCCAGCAGCACTCCCTCGACCGGTGCCGAGACGTCTTCGCGCACGAACAGCGTGCTCAGGTCGGGATAACGACACTCCGGGTTGAGGTGCATCACCGCGGCCCGCTCGACCTGGAGCCCCGCGCGCCGCAGCACGTGCACCTGAAGGGCGACGTCCGGCAAATGCTCCGGTTTCAGGCGGTTCGTCGCCTTCACCTCGACCACCTCGTAGCCGCGCGGCCCCCGCTCGAGGATGTCTACGGCCGCGTAGGTATCGTCGGCGAGGAACGTCGCTTCGTACAGTGCTGGGGGTGAGGGCTCCCGCTGCAAGATGTCACGGGTCTGCGCCACCTTGTTGTCGAATTGGTAGAACGGCAAATCGACGAGCTCGCCTCCCGGAACGTACTCCCGGGCCCTGCGGCCGACCTCGTTCCCTTGGTTGAGCACGTTGCGCAGCGCCGCGTCCGGCACCAGCTCCGGTGCGTCCGGCTCGTGCACGCGCCACCACAGCTGTTTGTGGCACTGCAGCCCGGCGAGGAAGCGGGATTTGGAGAGATGGAGCGACGTGGGGGCCATGAACCAACAGTAATCAGCGCGCCTCGTTCGGTGTCGCGGCGTAGGGGCGCAGCATGCGGCGCCCCTACATGAAATGAGGCAGCCCACCGGCGTGGAAAAAAGTCGAGAGCCGGGAAGCTCGTGGCTCCCCGGCTCTCGAAGCGCAGCGAAACCGGCTGCGAGATCTGGTACGTGATTGAGTATAAGCGATGTCCCGTCTCGGGGGCAACAGGCGGGCGATGCGGCGGTGCCGGCGGTGGGACTCGAACCCACAAGGGCTTGCGCCCAGAGATGTACCAGATCTCAGCGTTTACCGGTTTCGCCACGCCGGCACCTCACCGGTTGCGAACCACGGCAATCCACAAGGCCGAGACGCGAGACCTGATGCACGCCACCGTGCCGCGGGTGCATTATGGGGTGAGGATGTCGACGTCCGATAACCTGGTTCTTGCAGGTGGGGTCGGATTCTTGCGGACGGTGCTGGCGAGATCGTACGAAGGGATGTGACGGAGGAGGTCAGATGCGCGTGTTCGTGACGGGTGCCACCGGGTTCGTAGGCTTCGCCGTGGCGACGGCGCTCCGCCGGGCGGGTCATGACGTGTACGGGCTGACCCGTGCCACGGCGAAGGCGCCGCAGCTCGCGCGCCAGGAGATTCGCCCCGTGATCGGAGACATCGGGGACCCGAAGAGCTACGCCGATACAGCCGAGGAATGCAGTGTCCTCGTGCACGCTGCCTTCGAGTCCTCGGCCAGCGCCGTGGCCAAAGACAAGACCGCGGTCGACGCCTTGATCGAGGCCGGGCGTCGGGGATCGCAGCCCAAGACGCTGATTTTCACGAGTGGCGTCTGGGTCCACGGCAACACCGGCGACAAGCTGGTGGACGAGACCAACCCGCTCGACTCGATCAAGCTCGTCGCCTGGCGGCCGGCGCACGAGCAGCTGGTGTTGCAGGCGAAGGCGGTGCGCGGGCTCGTGATCCGGCCCGGTTGCGTGTACGGCGGCCGGGGCGGGATGACCGGTGATTGGTTCGCCGCGGCGGCGGCTGGTAAGGCGCCCACCGTGGTGGGGTCGAGCCAGAACCGCTGGGCGATGGTGCACATCGACGACCTGGCGGACGCCTACGTGCGCGCCGCGGAGCGCGGGCTGACCGGCGAAGTGTTCGACGTGTCTGACCGGTCGCGTGCCACTGTGCTGGTGATGGCGACGGCGGCGGCGCGCGCCGCGGGCTTCCAGGGCGAGCTGCGACCGGTGCCCCTCGGCGAGGCCCGCAGGACGATGGGGGACTTCGCGGACGCGCTGGCCCTGGACCAGCATGTGGATGCCCGCAAGGCGGTGCGCCTGCTCGACTGGCAGCCGCGCCACGGCGGCTTCGTGGACGAGGCGGACATTCTCTACGCGGCTTGGAAGGCGTGGCGCGCGTAACCCCGTGGCCCCGGGCGTAAGCCCGGGGCCCGGGCATTCGCATTACTTCAGCAGCATGTCGTGCGGCCGGCCTGGCCCGGTCGGGAACTGATCGAAGTCCACGGCGAACTTGTCGTCCAGCTTCATACCGCTCGCATCCACGTCGAGCAGCCACACCCGGAACGGGACCTTCCCGTCGAGGTTCGAGAGCAGCGAATTGCTCACGTACAAACGGCGGCTGTCGGGCGTGAGCTTCATCATATTCGGCTCTTGCAGCTTGACCTCGCTCACGAACTTGGGGTGCAGCGGATCGGAGACGTCGTATTGCTGCACCGCATTGCCGCTGAACAGCGACACGTACAGCAGCCGGTTGTCGTACGAGATCCGCACGTCCGCGGGCGTCGAGTTCGCCGGGAGCTGGATGACGCGGGTGAACGCGACCTTGCCGTCTTTGTCCTCCCAGTACCAGATCGTACTCGCTCCGGCGCAGTTGATGAATCCGCCGCGCGCCGCCGGCCCGTGCTGCCATCGCACCTCCAGCGGCATCTTGTCGAGGTGCTCGACCTGGAGCACCGTGCCCGCCTTCCAATCCCACACGACGACCGCGTCGCCGACGTTTTCGGGAGCGATCGGGTTCCCGCGGAAGTGGTGGGGGTGCGTCCAGCTGGACGTGACCATCCGGTTCAGCTCGGGCTTCACGCCGACGTCGTACATGTAACCGGGATCGTCGGGGCGGTTCGGGGCGGGGAGCGCCGAGACAAAGTTCCCGTCCTCATCGAGCCGCACCAGTGCGCCGGGGCCGGTGCCGTCCCTCGAGCCGAGCATCGCGATCATGACGCCCCCGGGCACGGCGTAATAGGTATGCGGGCCGGTGTAGCCGCTCAACGCACCTAGGTCCGGGATGGTCTTGATGAGCTTGGGATGCCGTGGGTCGGTCTTGACGTCGTAGATGAACAGCCGGTTCGAGATCAGGCCGCCCGCGAAGATGCGGTCCGCGTTCACCGTATAGCCGAAGTGGTGCGCCTCGTTGTCGACGGTCGAGCCCGTGGGAACGGTCGTGATGGTCTTCCCGTAGCGGGGCGACTTGGGGTCGGCGTCGACGACCGTGAGAAAGTCCGGCTGCTTGGCATCGGCGTCGCTGGTCCAGACATATAACAGGGACTCGTGCTGGTCCGGCCTCAAGTTCTTCACGAACACCGATTCGTCCTCGGGGCCCGACGGTACCGGCGCGATCCACGCCGGCAGGGTGAAGAGCAGCAGCAGCGTTGCCCGTCTCATGGAAACGACCTCGTCACTAGAAGGGGAAAGAGCATTCGGCCGGTGGGCTCGAGCGGCAGGGGCGTATCATCTGCTGAGAACCTACCCGCCGTTCGGTGGGTGACAAGAGGCTTCAGCCGCGGACCAGCTCGCGCAGCACCGTGACGGTCCGATCGAGCTCCTCCTCGGTGTTGTAATAGTGCGGCGACAGACGCAGCACCGACGTGGCGCGCTTCTCGTCCATGTCGATCACCCCGGCCGTGCGGTCGGCCGAGCTGGTGTTGATCCCCCGCTCCCGCAGCCGGAGCTTCAACTCCGCCGCGTCCCGGCCTGCCACGGCGATAGTGACGATCGCGCACCGCTCGCGGCCGCGGTCGAGCAGCCGCACGCCGTCGAGCTCCTGTAGGCGTTCGCGCAGCTGGGCGGCAAGCCGCCGGGCCCTCTCGGCCCCGTCCGGGCCGACCGCCAGCGCGTAGCCCGCTGCCTCGCCGAGCCCGAGGACGAGGGCGTAGGCGAACTCCCAGTTCTCGAAGCGGCGCGCGCTGTCGGCCAGCCGAAAGGCGTCGGGATCGGTCCAATCGGCGCCGCGCAGGTCGGGGTAGAGCGGGAACGCCCCTCGCTCGAGCATGCGGTCGGAGACGTAGAGGAATCCGATGCCGCGCGGGCCGCGCAGAAACTTGCGGCCCGTCCCGGCGAGGAAATCACAGCGCAGCGTCCCGACGTCCGCCGCCATCTGGCCCACGCTCTGGCACGCGTCGACGAGGTAAGGTACGCCCAGCCCGGCGCACACTTCGCCCACGGCGGACGCGTCCTGCACCAGCCCCGAATTGGTCGGCACCCATGTGACAGCCACGAGTTTGGTGCGGGGGTGCCGCGCGAGGCGACGCACGCTCTCCGGATCCACCCCCCCCTCGGGGAGATCGTCGGCGCGCACGGTCTCGACTCCCGCCCGGCGCGCCAGCGACAGGTACATGAGCTGGTTCGAGGGATAATCCGTACGCGTGGTGACGATGCGGTCGCCCGGGTGGAAATCGAACGCCGAGAGCGCCTGCGCGAACGCGACCGTGGCGTTCTCCACGATCGCGACGTTGCTGGCCGCGGCGCCGATCAGCTTTGCGATCCGTGCATAGCTCTCCCGCACGCGCGCGTCGGCTTCGTCTGCCGCCTCGTAGCCGCCGATCAGGGCTTCCCGTTCCAGGTGGCGGGTGAGCGTCTCGAGCACCGGCCGCGGCATGAGCGCCGCGCCGGCGTTGTTGAGGTGGATGCGCTCCCGACAGCCGGGGGTGTCTTCGCGCCAGCGCGCGAGCAGAGCAGAGGCCGCGTCGGTCGTCATGGGCGGCGGAGCGATGCGGTCTCCTACACCAGATTTCGCACCACGAACCACACGTTCGCCGGCCGCTCGGCGAGCCGGCGCATGTACCACGCGAACCAGGCTGTCCCGTAGCTGATCAACACCCGCACCGTGCACCCATCGGCCGCGAGTGCGCGCTGGGCCGCGGCTTTGATGCCGTACAGCATGTGGATCTCGTAGGCGCTGGGAGCGGTGCCTTGCCGCCCGGCGAGCTCGCGGATCCGCGCGATCAGCCGGAGGTCGTGCGTTCCGAACACGGGCCGCACGCGTCCGCGGACGGCCTCCTGCAGCAATTGCTCCGCGAGCGCCGCGTAGCGCCCGTCCACGTCGCGCTTGCGTGGGAACGCGATGCTCGCCGGCTCGTTGTACGCGCCCTTCACGAGGCGGATCGCGGGCCCGAGCGGCAGCAGGCCGGCCAAGTCCTGCGGGGTGCGGCGCAGATAGGCTTGGAGACAGACGCCCACGTTCCGTCGCTCGGCCCGCACCCGGCGGAACAGGTCGAGCGTGACGTCGACGTAGCGCGACTCCTCCATGTCGATCCACAGGAACGAGCCGCTCTCGGCCGCCCGGGCCGCGAGCTCGCCGACCGCCCGTTCGCAGGTACTGCGATCCACCTCGAGACCGAGGTGTGTGAGCTTGATCGACAGCTCGGTAGGGAGGCGGCGCTGCCGCACCCGGCCCAGTACGCCCAGGTAGTGGTCGCGCACGGCCTCGGCCTCGGCCTGCGTCGTCACTTGCTCGCCGAGCTGGGTGAGCACGCTCCGAAGCCCGGCGCGCGCGAACTCGGCGGCAGCGTCGAGCGCCGCGCCTAAGTCTTCGCCCGGCAGGAAACGGCGGACCGCGCGCCGAAAAAAGGCGCGGCGGCGGAGCTGATCGGCGAGCCAGGGGCTGCGCGAGGCACGGAGCAGCAGGCGGCGGGCGAGCGACATGGGTGGGATGAAATAGCGCGGATCCGCCGCGGTCGGTAGGCCTAAAGCGGAGCGAGGAGTGGAACCGCCGCCGGGGGTCCAGCGCTCGGTCTTGCGACCGGACCAGACACAATCCACCGGTGAGCAGTTGCGGCCCACTCCCCGCTTTGTATGTCGTATGACCCGCCGCGCGTGTCGCGCGGCGGGCGCGTCAACCCGCCGCGCTCCAGCCTGCGGCTGCCTGCCACTCAGGCTGCCCGGCGAATTCCGGGCGCCGCTCCGCACCGCCGCGTCGATCAGAACTGATACGCCGTTCGACGCCGCTCCAGGAGCCCACGGGCAGCACCGCGGCCGCGTTGCGTCGATCGGCCAGGCGCCGGCGCTCCGCCGGAACAGCGCCGTCGACCGTGGCCTGCGCCAGCACCGCACCGATGACGACTTCCGGCGGTAGCGGCCGGAACGATGACCACTCGTCCCGGAACCAGTCCCGCTGTAGGCTGACCGCGGCCTCGGCGCCTTGCTGCGTGTGGAACAGCCCAATGGACGTCAACACGTCGTTGCCCGCGTCCATCAGGTAGCACGCCACGAATCCCGGGATGCGCCGCACTAGCGGCACGAACTGCTTCTCCGCATAGCGCACCGCCTCCGCGACCGTCCCCAGCCTCACCCGGTACCGCCGGATTACTGCGTGCATGAGCCCCCCTGTGTGCCTGGTGATCCCCAGTGCAAGTCCCGCGCCGATGGCCGGCCGCAGCCGGTACGCTTGCCGCTATCGGGTCGTGGGCCGCGTCACGTGGTCCCTCCCCAAAAGTGCTGCGACCCTGCCACAGACCGAACCTCGTTTGGGCTCGAAACGAGGTGCGGCCTGTGAGGGGACGGTAGCGGCGGCCCCACACCCGGTCAAGGACCGGGTGTGGGGGGCAGCCTCAGCCTTCGACGATGATGAGGTACTTCGAGTTCGCCCAGAAGCGGGCGGAGTCGGCGATCTTGACCTTGCCGGTAATCGTGCCGTCGGCCGAGGGCGGGATGGCGAGCGCGCTCGCGTCCTGGCGCGAGACGATGTGGTACTCCTTGTCGGCGGCCGGGAGCGGGATTTCGGACAGCGCCCGCCGGTCGACCGGTGTGAACGCGCTGGGGTCGAGGTTACGGGACGGGACCAGCGTCTTGCCGCTCTTCCACAGGACGAACAAGAACCGGGCACCGCCTTCTTCACGCACGATGCCGCGCTGCTCCAGCTCGTCTTTGGTCCCCACGATGTAGTAGACCGTGTTGGCTTCGGTGGCCATGTTGTCGATGGTGTCCTTCAGGGCCACGTTTTCAGCCGAAAGCTTCTCCACCTGGTCGTTGAGGGCGGAGATCGTTTCCTTCTGATTGTCGATCACGCCCTGGAGGTTCTGAATCGTCGAGGCGAGATCGTCTTTCAGGCTGTCGGAGAGCGTGGTGAGTTCCCGCACCCGCTGCTCGGTCTGCTGCAGCTTCGGCTCGATCTCTCTCACCCGTGCCGTGATGTAGCGGATCTTCGCGACCATCGTGTCGCGCGACGCCCGCAGCCGCGACTCCGCCGCTCCCACCTTCATCCGCTTGGCCGGAACGGCGACGGCCGCGAGCTCCTTGCTGATCTCGCTCACCAGACGCGTGTTTTCGGCGACTTCCTGCATCAGGCGCTCTTTCTCGGAGGACGCTTGCGACAAGCTGTCCATCCTCGCCTGCACCTCGGGGGACGGGCCCTGCTTGCACCCTGCGGCGACGAGCAGCGCGAGGGGGAGCCACACCGCCCCCGCCGCCAGACGGCCATTCTTGAACATGTGCTGGAAACCTCCTACCTGAACTTGGGTGACGTGGGTCACACAGCTGCCGGGGGCGAACACCCCGTTGGGGATGGAGACTCCTACCCCGCAGGGCGCGACGTGGTTTCGCCGCAACACGCCGTGTTCCCTCAATCAATAACGAATCCCATCTTCAGAGCACAGCGATGGACGTCACCGAGCCTCGGGCTAGCCAGTGGCCGCCGACCGCCACGGAATCCTCCACTGGTCAGCCGACTTACGTCCTGTCGCGCTGGCTGTTCCTCCGGCTGCTGGGCCTCGTTTACCTGATCGCGTTCGCCTCGCTTGCGCTGCAAGTCACGGGCCTGGTCGGCGAGCACGGGATCCTCCCGGCCGCTGCCTTCCTCGAGCGAGCCCGCGGGCTCGACGGAGCGGCCGCGTACCGCGAGCTCCCTACCATCTGTTGGCTGGGAGCGGGGGACGGGGCCCTTCGAGCCCTCTGCTGGGGCGGCGCCACGCTCGCCCTGCTGCTGGTCGCCGGGGTGGCCCAGGCGCCGGTGCTGGCGCTGCTGTGGGCATGCTACCTGTCGCTCAGCGTCGTGGGACAGACCTTCCTCTGGTTCCAGTGGGATGGGCTGCTCCTCGAGACGGGCCTGCTCGCGGTCCTGTACGCGCCCAGCCAGTTGCTGCCGAGCCTCGAGCGGGAGCGAGCGCCGTCGCGCACTGTGCGGTGGCTGGTGTGGCTGCTGCTCTTCAAGCTGATGTTCCTCTCCGGGATCACCAAGCTCGCCAGCGGCGACCCGACGTGGCGCCACCTCACCGCGCTGGACTACCACTTCTGGACGCAGCCGCTGCCGCCCTGGACCGCGTGGTACGCGCAGCGGCTCCCCGGTTGGGTGCACAAGGGCATGACGCTGGGGATGTTCGCGATCGAGCTTGGCGTACCCTGGCTGATCTTCGCGCCCGCCCGCTTCCGCCGGCTGCGCGTCGTCGCGTGCGCCCTGCTCGTACTCGGCCAGCTCGGGATCGCCGTGACGGGAAACTACGGGTTCTTCAACCTGCTCGCGATCGTATTGTGCGTGCCGCTGCTGGACGACGCTGTGTTGCGGCCCGTGCTGCCGCTGCGGCTCGCCGCCGGCGAGCCCGAGCCGCTGTGGCGCCGGCGGGTGACGGTCGCGCTCGCGGCGATGATCGCGCCGCTCAGCGCGCTCACGTTCGCCCGCGAGATCAGCGCGACGCTTCCCGGCGGCCGCGGGGCCGATCACCCGTTGCTCCGCGCGGTCGCGCCGCTCCGCTCGGTGAACGGCTACGGCCTGTTTCGCGTGATGACGACCGAGCGGCCGGAGATCGTGATCGAAGGCAGCCGGGACAGCGTGCACTGGCTCGAGTACGAGTTCCGCTGGCAGCCGGGAGCGGTGTCGCGCCGGCCGCGCTTCGTCGCCCCGCATCAACCGCGGCTCGATTGGCAGATGTGGTTCGCGGGGTTCGACCCCGAAGGCGCCGAGCCGTGGCTCGCCGGTCTGGTGCGCGGCCTGCTCGAGGGGAGGCCGCAAGTCCTGTCCCTGCTCGGGCCGAACCCGTTCCTCGACGCGCCGCCGCGCTACGTGCGACTCGTCTCCTACCGTTACCGGTTCACCACTGCACAGGAGCGCTCCCGCACCGGTGCGTGGTGGGCACGGCAGTTCGTCGGCTACCTCACGCGCGCGATCGCCCTTCCCGGGACTCCGCCGACACCGGATTCCGCAGCACGCCGACCTCCGGAATCTCCACCTCCACCACGTCGCCCGCCGTGAGCGGCCCGACGCCCGCGGGCGTCCCCGTCGCGATCAAGTCTCCGGGCTCGAGCGTCATCGTCTGCGACACGAATGCGACGAGCGCGGCGATGCCGAACACCATGTCGCGCGCGCGCCCGCGCTGCCGGTCGACACCGTTCACGCGGCAGCGGACCTCGAGCTCCGAGAGGCGCGTCGCCGCAAGGCGATGCGCCCGTTGACCCGGGCCGGATCCGGTTTATCTTCCCGCCCGTGACGCGCGGGCCGCGGGGTCGGCTCGCGCCGTTTGCTTCTCTAGGAGCTGGTTCATGAAGGCGACCGATATCCGGCGCGGCCACGTTATCCTCCTCGACGGGCAGCCGTGCCGTGTCATGGATTTCACCCACCGCACGCCCGGGAATCTGCGGGCATTCGTTCAGGTGCGGCTCCGCAATTTGGTCACCGGGAACACCTTCGACACCCGGCTCTCGGCCACCGACTTCGTGGACGAAGCCCCGCTCGAGACCAAGGAGTTCCAGGTTCTCTACGCCGATCAAGGCGGCGTGCACGTCATGGACACCACGACCTACGAGCAGCACACGCTCGACGGCGAGGCGGTGGGCGATCACGCCGCTTGGCTCCAACCCGAGATGCACATTCAGGTCGAGTGGCTCAACGGCCGCCCGGTGGGCATCGAACTGCCCTCGGTCGTCGAGCTCACCGTGGCGCAGACGTCCCCCGTGATGCGGAGCGCCACCAAGACCGCGAGCACGAAGCCGGCGAAACTGTCGAACGGCGTCACCATCCAGGTGCCGGAATTCATCAATGAGGGGGAGAAGGTGCGAGTGGACCCACGGGAAGGGGTCTATCTGGAACGGGCGAAATAGGGCCCGCCCGTTCGGGTAGGTCGCGACCACGCCCACGCGCATAAATTGCTTGGCATCCCAGCCCCGGGGCCTCGCCCCGGGGTTCGTTTGTCACTGAGAGGACCGATGATGCGCTCCGCCACGCGGCTCAACTTGCTCGGTACGGAACAGGCCTATCTGGTGCTTGGCTCGGCGCGGCGACTCGAGGCCGCCGGTCACAAGGTCGTGCACCTCGAGATCGGCGAGCCCGACATGCCGACGCCGCCGCACGTCGTGGAGGCGGGCATTCGCGCGCTGCGGGACGGTCTCACCCGCTACGCGCTCGCGGCCGGCGTGCCGGAGCTGCGCGACGCGATCGCCCACTCCCTGGCCGCGCGCGGCGTGCGCGCGGCGGCGGAGAACGTGATCGTCGCGCCGGGCGCGAAGCCGATGCTGTTTGCCGCAGCGCTCGCGCTCATCCAGCCGGGCGACGAGGTGCTCACGCCCGATCCCGGCTTTCCGATCTACGAGTCCGTCGTGCGGTTCGCGGGCGGCCGGCCGGTGTACTACCCGCTGGACGAGTCCCGCGCGTTCGCGCCCGACGTGGTAGCCATCGCCGAGCGGGTCACGCCGCGTACGCGCGTGCTCATCCTGAACCTGCCGCACAACCCGACCGGCGGCGTTGCGACCCCGGACGACCTCGCCCGCCTGGCGGCGCTCGCCCAGCGGCACGATTTGTGGGTGATCTCGGACGAAGTCTACGGACCGATCCGCTACGACGAGCGGTACGACAGCATCGCGGCGCTACCCGGTATGGCCGAGCGGACGTTCCTGGTGGACGGATTTTCCAAGACGTACTCGATGACCGGCTGGCGGCTGGGTTACGGGGTCATGCCGCAGTGGCTGGCCGAGCCCGTCACGACGCTCATGATCAACAACGTGTCCTGCACCGCGACGTTCGTGCAGTACGCCGGTCTTGCCGCGCTCACCGGCCCGCAGGACGCCGTCCGGCGAATGGTATCGGGCTTGCGCGGCAAGCGGGATCGGCTGGTGCGCGGACTCGAGGCGATCGAGGGCGTCACGTGCGCCACGCCTGCGGGCGCGTTCTACTGCTTCCCCGACATCAGCGGGATCCTGGAGCGGACCGGCATGACGTGCGAGGCATTCGCCGAGCGGCTGCTTGAGGACGCGCACGTCGCCGCGCTCGCCGGCACGGCGTTCGGTCCGGGGGGAAAGGGTCACCTGCGGATGTGCTACGCGACCGATCCCGCCCTGATCGACCTGGCGCTGCAGCGGATCCGGACGTGGGTGGGGAGCCGCCCAGGGGTGGCTGTGCCGCGGTAGGTCCACACCCTGAAGGGTGTGCTCGGCGCTGCACTGTGCTGAAGCACACTGTCCTTCAGGACAGTGTCTCGCCGAGCCCACGCTTCCAGCGTGGGAACGCGCGCCTTGACCTCCCCCGGCCGGTGGCTATCTTACGACCGACAACTGATTGCGTGGTGATTTGCCGCGTATTGCCGCCACGTTAAACAAGGTGCTAAAAAGCGACCGCCCGCGGCGTTGATCGCCCGGGCATTTTTGTTGAGGTCTCGATGACGTCCACCACCGCGCCGGTCGCCTCTCGAGCTTGGCTCAGCGCTCGTCCGCTCCGCTGCCGCAACTGCGGCGCCGACCGCGCGGCCGGCCCGGTCTCGATTTGCGAGCAATGCCTCGGGCCGCTCGACCCGGTGTACGAGCCGCGGCGGCGCCTTCCCAACCGCAAGGCCATCGCCGCGCGGCCTCCCTCGCTGTGGCGATACCAGGAGTGGCTGCCGTTCGACGGCGACCCCGTGCTGTCCCTCGACAGCGGGTTCACGCCGCTCGTCGAGACGCCCGCGCTGGCGCGTCGCCTCGGCGTGGCGCGCGCCTGGGTCAAGAACGATACCGTCTGCCACCCGTCGCTGTCGTTCAAGGACCGGGTGGTCGCGGCGGCGATCAACGCGGCGGCGGCGTTCGGGCTCGACACGATCGGCTGTGCCTCGACCGGCAATCTCGCGAACGCCGTCGCGGCCCATGCCGCCCGCGCCGGGCTCAAGGCGTGGATCTTCATCCCCGACACGCTCGAGGCTGCGAAGGTGATCGGCGCGAGCGTCTATGGCCCCAGGCTAGTGCGCGTGCGCGGCACGTACGACGACGTCAACCGGCTGTGCGCGCAGGTGGCGGACCGGTTCGGCTGGGGGATCGTGAACGTCAACCTGCGCAGCTATTACGGCGAGGGCTCGAAGACGGTCGCGTACGAGATCGCCGAGCAGTTGGGCTGGCGGCTGCCGACAGCGGTCGTCGCCCCGATGGCGGGGGGCTCGCTCGTCACCAAGCTGCACAAGGGGTTCGGGGAGTTCTTGGACGCCGGGCTCGTCGCTGGCGCCGCGCCGCGCCTGTACGGCGCGCAGGCGAGCGGGTGTGCGCCGATCGTGCGGCTGGTGGAGCGCGGCGGCACACAGCTCGAGCCCGAAGTGCCGAACACGATCTGCCGGTCGCTCGCGATCGGTAACCCCGCCGACGGACCGTTCGCCGCCCGCGCGATGCAACAGTCGGGCGGTTGGGCGGCCGCGGTGAGTGACGACGCTCTGGTCCAGGGCATCCGGTTCCTCGCCGAGGACGCGGGGGTGTTCGCGGAGACGGCCGGCGGCGTGACCGCGGCGGCGGCCCTGGCGCTGGCCCGCGCCGGGCGGCTGCGGCCGGAGGACGAAGTCGTCCTGTGCATCACGGGGCATGGCCTGAAGACCGTCGAGGCGGTGAGCGGCGCGCTGCCGGAGGTGCCGCTGATCGCGCCCCGACTCAAGGAGGTAGCGGCGCTGGTGGATGGGAACGACTCGTGACGCCTGCGAGCGTGCTGGTGCGCGTCCCCGGCTCCACGTCGAACGTCGGCGCGGGATTCGATTGCGTCGGGATCGCGATCGATCGCCGCCTCAGCGCGACGGCCCGGCTCGAGCCGTCGTCCGGCGCGCCGCTCCGCATCGACCGACGCGGCACGCTGACCGCCGTGACCGTGCCGCCGGACCGCGACTCGCTGTTCGCCGGCTTCGCCGCCGCGTGCCGCGGTGCGGGTTGCCGGGTGCCGGCGGGCCTCGTGATCGACGCCGGCTCCGACATTCCGGTCGGCCGCGGCCTCGGCTCGTCGGGCGCGGCGACGGTCGCAGGAGCGCTGGCGGCCCGGGCCCTGCTCGGGCTCGGGCTCGACGACGACATGCTCGCCCGCCTGTGCGCGGAGGTCGAGCACCACCCCGACAACGTGGCGCCGGCGATCTACGGAGGCGCGGTGCTCGCCGTCCCGGGGCCGGAGGGGCGATTGACCGTCGCTCCGCTCGAGGTGCACGCGTCGCTGGTGTTCGTGTTCGCCGTGCCTGACGTGGAGGTCGCCACCGAGCGCGCCCGCGCGGCGCTGCCGCCGAGCGTGTCCCACCGGACCGCGGCGACGGCAGCCGCGAAGGCCGGGGCGCTCGTCGCCGGGCTGGCGCGGGCCGACGCGGGGCTGCTCGCAGCGGCGCTCGACGACGTGCTGCACGTGCCCCACCGGCGCGCGCTCGTGCCCGGCTACGACGCGGTGACGGCGGCGGCGCGCGCGGCCGGAGCGTTCGGCGCCACGCTGTCGGGCTCCGGGTCGTCGATACTCGCGGTGACGCCCGCCTCAGCCGCCCCGGGCGTCGCGGACGCGATGGCGCACGCGTGGCGCGAGCTCGGCGTCGCGGTGGAGACCTTCGTCCTCACCCGGCCTGCGGGCCGCTATCAGCTGACCAGCCTCACTCAGGAGACAGTGCCATGTCCATCACGGTGAACCTTCCCTCGGTGCTCGCGACCCACGCGGGCGGCGTGCGCACGCTGCGCGCCAACGGCCGCACCCTCGGCGAAGCCGTCGCTAACGTGGCGGCGCAATACCCTGCCCTCGGACCGCGCCTGCGCGACAAGGACGGCAACCCGTATCCATTCGTCGTGTTCTACCTGAACGACGAGGACATCCGGTTTCGCGGCGGCTTTGCCGCGCCCGTCCAGGACGGGGACGAGGTGACCGTCATTCCCGCGATTGCGGGAGGGTGAGCCCTACTTCGCGCAGCGCGCCGCAGCGCGCGGCTCAGCGGCGCGCGACCGCGGGCGTGATCTCGACCGAGCCGGCGAGGTCGCCGTTCGAGAGCCGGCCGTCCGCTTCCACCCAGGACCCCTTGAGCCAGCCGTCCGCCATCGTCCCCCCGAGACGGATGGTACCGGCCTTCCAGTCCACCATCCCCTCGAGCTCGGCGTCGAACGAGCGGGCGCCCGATGGGTCCACCACCGACCAGTGTGTGACGACGTGCCATACCGGGCTCGCCGCCTCGGACGCGCTCTCGACCTGGCGCAGCTCCACTCTGACACCGCTGCGTGTCCACCCGCGAACCGATCCTTCCCAGACGCAGCTCTGACCGTCCGTCGATACGCCGGCGAAGGCTGTCTGGAATGTGAGCCGTCGCGGCGCGGTCGTCGGCCGGACGAGCATGACGCCGACAGCGGCGCCGAAGAACGATATACCAGCCGTGAAGCGATTCATCTTGAACTCTCCCGGATCGAGGATACCGCTCCGCGATCATGGTCACAGTGTAAGGAGGTGCGGCGCCCGGCGTCTACACACCATCGGGTGGGCGCCGGCTACCCGTTCGACGTAACCCGCTCACAACCCGGCGTCCGCCGCCGCGATCCGCGCGAGCGCCGCCCAATCGATCTCCTGCCAGCCGCGCGCGACCGCGGACAGATACCGGTCCCGGACGAGACTCGCCAGCGGGAGCGGGGCCGCGACGTCGTCCGCCGCGGCGAGCGCGAGCCGAACGTCCTTGAGGCCGTACTTGAGCTTGAACCCGGCTGGCTCGTAGCGCTGATCGGCAATCAGCTTGCCGTAGTTTTCGTAGATCGGCGAGCGGAACAACCTGCCGTTCACAATGTCGAGCAAGTCGGCCGGCGCGATCCCGTACTTGCGGCCGAGGGCGAACGCTTCGCCTAGCGCTTCGATCGCCGCGACGATGAGAAAGTTGCCGGCGAGCTTGATCACGTTGGCCCGGGCGGGATCCTCGCCCGCCGCCACCGTGCCCTGACCCATCGCGTCGAACAACGGACGGCAGCGCTCGATTGCCGCAGCGGGCCCCGCTGCCACGATCCACAGCTTCCCCGCCTCCGCTGCCTCCGGGCGGCCAAACACCGGTGCAGCGACGTACGTGTGTCCCGCAGCCCGGTGCCGCTCGGCAAGGCGGCGCGAGAGTCCCGCACTGATGGTGCTCATCGACACGTGAATCGCGCCAGTGGGCAGCGCCGCGAGCGCGCCCTGCTCGCCGAGCAGCACCGCTTCGAGCGCCGCGTCGTCGGCGACCATCGTGACAAGGACCTCGGCGCCGCGCGCGGCCGCGCTGGGCGAGTCCGCGATCACGGGGTCGAGCGGCTTGATTTGATCCGCGCGGGCGCGGGTGCGGTTGTAGACGCTGAGCTTGTGGCCCGCTTGCAACAGGTGGCGCGCCAGCGGCAGCCCCATATTGCCGAGGCCGATGAATCCGACTCTCATGCTGCCTCCGATGTGTATTTCACGTTGGGCAAGATACCGAGACAACGCGGCGCGACGCCCCACTCTGGAGCACCTTGCCTGACGGCAGCCGGGGCAGGATTGTCCAGACATGAAAGCGATCCGTGTGCATGGGCCCGGTGGTCCCGAGGCGTTACGCTACGAGGACGTCCCCCAGCCGGCGCCCGGTCCGGGAGAGGTGCTGATACAGGTCCAAGCCGCCGGCGTGAATTACATCGACGTGTATCAGCGCACGGGACTGTACAAGGTGGCGCTCCCCTTCACACTCGGACAGGAGGCGGCGGGGGTCGTGACGGCCCTCGGCTCGGGTGTGACCGAGGTGAAGGTCGGTGACCGCGTCGCCTATACCCATGTGATGGGCGCCTACGCCGAGTACGCGGTCGTGCCCGCCGACCGGGTCTTGGTGTTGCCGGACGGCGTCAGCACGAAGCAGGGCGCGGCCGCCATGCTGCAGGGTATGACGGCGCACTACCTGGCCTCCACGACGTACGCTCTGAGATCGGGCGATACGTGTCTCGTGCACGCGGCAGCCGGCGGAGTAGGGCTCCTCCTGTGTCAGATCGCCCGGTTGCGCGGCGCGCGGGTGCTCGGGACCGTCTCGACGCGGGAGAAGGCCGAGCTCGCCCGGCAGGCGGGGGCGGATGCGGTCATCCTGTACACCGAGCAGGATTTCGAGACCGAGGCCAAGCGGCTCACGAACGGGGCGGGTCTGCAAGTGGTGTACGACTCGGTCGGAAAGACGACGTTCGAGAAGGGGTTGAATTGCCTCACGCGCCGCGGGATGATGGTGCTGTACGGACAGTCGAGCGGCCCGGTCGGGGCGTTCGATCCTCAGGTACTGAGCCAGAAGGGGTCGCTCTTTCTCACTCGACCGACCCTCGGTCACTACATCGCCACCCGTACGGAGCTGTTGGAGCGGGCGGGAGAGGTGTTGGGCTGGATCAAGAGCGGTAGACTGAAGCTCCTGATTCAGCACGAGTTCCCGCTCGCGCAGGCGCCGGAGGCGCACCGCGCTCTCGAGGGACGCAAGACCACCGGCAAGGTGCTGTTGATTCCGTGACCCCGACCACGAGGAAGCGCCCTATGACGCTACCAACCCGCCCGCTCGGTACGAGCGGCATGGACATCACGGCCGTCGGCTTCGGCGCTTGGGCAATCGGAGGCGGCGGCTGGGCATTCGGCTGGGGGCCGCAGGACGATGCCGATTCCCTCGCCACGATGCGTCACGCCCTCGAGCTGGGCATCAACTGGATCGACACGGCCGCGGTATACGGCCTCGGTCACTCCGAAGAGGTCGTGGGCCGCCTGCTGCGCGAGCTGCAGCCTGGGGAGCGGCCCGTGGTGTTCACCAAATGCGGCCTCGTGTGGGACGAGCGGAATCCGATGACGGAGGCGCGGCGGGTCCTGCAGCCCGAGTCGATCCGTAAGGAGGCCGAAGCCTCGCTGCGCCGGCTCGGGGTCGAGCGCATCGATCTCTACCAGTTCCACTGGCCGGACGAGACGGGCACTACTGTGGAACACTCCTGGGAGGCGATGGTGGGGCTGGTGGAGCAGGGCAAGGTGCGGGCGGCCGGCGTTTCAAACTTCGACGTAGGACTGCTGGAGCGGTGCGAGGCGATCCGCCACGTAGACTCGCTGCAGCCCCCCTTCTCCCTGATCCGCCGGGACGCTGCGGAGCGGGAGATCCCGTGGTGCGCGGAGCACGGCACGGGCGTCATTGCGTACAGCCCCATGCAGTCGGGAATCCTCACAGACGGCTTCACGGCGGAGCGGGTGGCGCAGCTCGCCCCGGACGATTGGCGTCGGCGCTCACGCGAGTTCCAGCAGCCCAACCTCGGCAAGAACCTCGCGCTGCGGGACGCGCTCCGGCCCATCGCGCGGCGCCATGGCACGACCGTGTCGGCCGTCGCGATCGCCTGGACGCTCGCGTGGCCCGGCGTGACCGGCGCGATCGTCGGCGCCCGCAGGCCGGAGCAGGTGGACGGCTGGATCGGGGCTGCGACGCTGCGACTCGCGCCGGCCGACTTGGACGAGATCGCCGCCGCGATCGCGCGCACCGGCGCGGGCTCCGGACCCGCGCGGCCGTTGCCGGCTCGGGCGCCGCGGGCGCAGGCGACCCGGTGACGCCCGCCGCGGGCACGCTCGCGCTCCTGTTCGACCTGGACGGCACCCTCGTGGACAGCGTGTACCAGCATGTGTTGGCGTGGCGCGAGGCGCTCGAGGAGGGGGGCATCGAGCTGTCCGTCTGGCGTATCCACCGGCGCATTGGCATGAGCGGCGGACTGTTCCTCGACGGGCTGGCGCGGGAAACCGGCCGCCGGCTGACGCCGGAGGACGAGAAGCGTATCCAGCAGGTCCACGCGGCGGCCTTCAAGCGGCAAGTATCGCAGGTGC
>Ga0209375_1000375_pt1 | contig 38938 bp, 22 predicted proteins | sample GraSoiAngelo_131_FD_185888 | JGI IMG/M metagenome (GOLD analysis project Ga0209375, IMG submission 185888) | Grasslands soil microbial communities from the Angelo Coastal Reserve, California, USA - 14_0929_02_30cm (SPAdes) (version 2) | ecosystem: Environmental > Terrestrial > Soil > Grasslands ...
CTCGACGCGGCGTCCTATCCGTTCTTCGTTTCAAACTTCACGCTCAGTTTCCGCAGCACGCTGCTCCGCCCCGGCCTCGAGTATGTTGGCAGCAACGAACTCTCGCTCGGGCGTGCCGGATCGAAGCTCGCCGTCTCCTACGGCGCCAGCTGGCAGCGCGAAGCGGAAGCAACCAGCCTGGCGGGAGATTTTGGCCCCTCGCACACCGACTTCGGTCGGCCCAGCGCCGCCGTGTTCACGGAGCTGCAAAGCCGGGTCGGCCCACGCCTCTCGGTCCTCAGCGGCGCTCGCCTGGAGAAGTTTCAAGCGATGCGGGCCGAGCTGTTACCCCGCGCGAGCGTCGTGGTCGCGCTCGTTCCGGACCGGCTCGCGCTGCGTGCGGCCGCGGGGCGGGCCTTCAAAGCCCCGAACGTCGATCAACAATTCCTCGAGAATCCGGCGACGCTTCCGAACCCGGGGCTCCGGCCGGAAACCAGCGTTACCTGGGAAATCGGGGCGACGGTGACCACCCCACGCCGTGCGCTGACCATGGGGGTCGGGTACTTCCACCAGCGCTACAACGATCTGATCGCGACGGTGCCGGCGGACACCGGTTCGAAGCAGACGAATAAAAACCTCGGCCGCACGCAGGCGGTCGGGGTCGAGATGGAGCTCGAGCGCGAGTGGTCGGCGCGGTGGCGCACCGGGGCGAACCTCACCTGGGTGAAGACCGCGGTCCTCGATAACACAGGGCTCGACTCGACGAACTACCCGATCGGCGGTTCGCTCCCAGAGGCGCCCAGCGTAACCGGCAATGCGTTCGTTGCCGCCGACCTGTCGCCGTCCCTCACGACAGTCGCACGTGTTACCCTCGTGGGCCGGAAAACCGTGTTTACCGAGCGGTTTGCTGGCCAGCGAGTCACGACGGATCCGTACGCGCTGCTCGAGCTCGTAGTGCAGTGGCACGTCACCAACGCGCTGAACGTCTACACGCGACTCGGCAACCTGCTGAACACTCCGTATCAGACGGCGTACGATCGACCCGGGGTTCCGCGCACCGCTGTCCTGGGTGTGCGGGCCGCGCTCTAGTCAGGCGGTATCGCTGCGCGGGGGAACAAATCGAGGTGTACCGGAACCCCCGCCCCGAGGGGTACGCCGCCACGCGCACGGCCGGACTCTTAGTCCCTCATAAACAAACCAACCGCTCGGTTGCGATGGTGTGGCAGCGGCGCGACCGACGTGACGTCTGTCACTCCCGAGACATTCCGATCACGCTTACAATTCCCCAATGCCCGACACGCCCCCCCACGCGCCCCGCCTCCTCATCGCGAGCCATCACGCCGAGGCGGGGCTCGCACTCAAAGAGCTCGGCGAAAAGAACGGGTACACGGTGCTGCGCTGCTTCACCGCCACGCAGGCGCTGGAGCGCGCCCGCACCACGCGGCCCGATGTGATCGCGCTGGATGACTCGCTGCTCGACGCCGATCCGCTCGAGACGAGCCGCGCGCTGCGCGACGACCCGCTAGTCGGCGCCAGCACGCCGATCCTGCTCGTGACCGCCCGCCACGCCGCCCCCCCCGAGCACCAGCGCGCGCTGCGGGCGGGGGTGTGGGAATTCCTCCCCTACCCGTTCAACGCCGACGAGGCGGCGGCGCGACTCCACACCTACCTGCTGCTCAGGTTCGAGACCGAGCGGGCGCGCGCAGCGGAAGCGGTGCAGGACGACGCCGGGCTCTACACCACGCGCGGGTTGGCGCTGCGCGCCCAGGAGCTGACGCTGCAGGCGTTCCACCACAGCGCCGCGCTCGCTTGCGTCGCGCTCGCTTCCATCCCCACCAGCGACCGGGACGGCACCGCTGGGGTCCAGCTGCTCGCCCGGGTGCTCCGTGCCAGCGGCCGGCGCTCCGATGCGATCGGGCGCATTGGGCCGGGCGAGTTCGCGGTGGTGGCGCCCGGCACCGACGGCGTCGGTGCCGTTATGCTGGCGCAGCGCGTCGCGCGCGCCATGCGCGCGGCCTCGGGCGACCAGACACCGCCGCTGCGCGCGGGGTACGACGCCGTCGGCAACACCCGCTACACTCCCGTCGAGCCCAAGAACCTGCTCGCCCGCGCCACTCGCGCCCTACGCCTCGCCAAGAGCGAAGCGGCGACGAACTGGATCCGGGCGTTCGACGCGTAAACCGAAAGACGTCACGAAAAGGCGTCACGGAGAGGCGTCACGGAAAGACGTCACGAGAAACCGTCCTCGCGCGACGTCCTTCCGTGACGTCTTTCCGTGACGTCTTTCCGTGACGCTTCTGTCGTGACGCTCTTAGGCTTCTGTCACGGTGTGAAAAACTCCCCCATCTCCGGCGCGCTCGCCGCCGCGCCGGGCAGCGTCTTCAGCCCGAGCGCCTCCGCAGCCAGCCGCAACAAGCTCTCGTGCTGATAGACCGTGGACGACTGGTAGCCCCGTTTCACCTTGGGCCCCACCAGCACGCAGGCCACCCGCCCGCCGCCGTGGGTGTCGTCGCTGCCGGCTTCGTCGAACACGATGACGAGCAATCCGTCTGTCTGGAACGTCGCGCTCTGGAGCAACGGCGCGAGGTTCGCCCGCAGCCACGCGTCCGCCGTCGCGAGCGAGCAGTCGTGCGCGTCGTTGCAGAGATTGGGCACGACGTTCGAGAAATCGGGCAGCGTGCCGTTCGCCAGGTCCGTCGCGAACTGCGTGAACGGCACCAGCCGGCGCTGCTGCGCCGGGTCGTTCACGACGTCCGACAGTAGCGCGAAGACGTTGTGCTTCCGGGCGTAGTTTCCGACGTCCCCGCCCGTGTACCCCACGGACGGAAGGTCTTCCGCATAGGACTTCCACGTCTTGCCCGCCGCCACGAGCTCCCGCACGATGTTGTCCACGTTCTCGATGGTCGAGGAGCCGTCGTCGTTGGTGAGGATCTGGCCCGTGGCCAGCTCGAAGTAGTTCCCGATCGACGGGTGCGTGTCGGCGTAGTACTGGGTGGCGAGGGCGTACTGCTGCGCCAGGCCGTTGAGATACGGCATCGTCGTATTGCCGATCACGTCACTGTAGTCGCTGTTCTCCTCCACTACGATCACCAAGTGGCCGGCTGGCGGGGCCGGCGTCCCGCCTCCCCCGCCACCACCCGGGCCCGCGGAGGTCGAGGCTTCGTGGCACGCGAGCGTCGCCGACACCACGAGCGCCACCGCATATCGGAGCAGCGTGGCGCGCAGCTGTGAGTGATCCATGATCGTCTCCTGACACAGGGTCGGTTCCGCCTACCCCGCTCCGTACGCCGGGTTTCGTTGCTCCGCTGTTGCATTTATGCCCCACGCTTTTCTCGTGACGCCCTTTAAGTTTCTATGATGCCTTGGATAACTCGCCGTCGTTTCATCGTGAGCGCCGCCGGCGCCGTAAGCGCCGCCGCACTGGGGGACGCTTTGCTTATAGAACCGACCGCCATCGACGTGACTCGGCACGACGTCCCCGTGCCGGGCCTGCCGCCCGCGCTGCACGGCCTGCGCGTCGCCTGTCTCACCGACGTCCACCTCCATGGGGGCGTGTCACCCGCCGCGCGCGGCGCGCTCGAGATCCTGGAGCGCGAGCGCCCCGACGTGGTCGTGCTCATCGGAGACATCTGCAATCACGAGGACGACCTTCCCGTCCTCACGGCCTGGGCCCGCGAGGCACGCGGCACCGCAGCGACGTTCGCCACGTTCGGCAACTGGGAGCACGACGCCGGGATCGACCGTGCCACGGCGGAGCGGGCCTACGGACAAGCGGGGGTCGAGCTGCTCTACAACTCCGCCGGTCGGGCCAGCGTGCGCGGCGCGACACTCACCGTCGTGGGCCTCGACGATCCGGTGCTGGGCCACCCCGATCTCGGGGCGGGGCTGGCGACGGTGCGCGCGGGAGATCCGACGTTGTGGGTGGTGCACGCGCCGGGCTGGGTCGAGGAGGTGCCTCGCGATGTCGCGCCCCAGCCCAGCGCGATCCTCGCAGGCCACACGCACGGCGGCCAGGTCCGGCTCCCGTTTTGGACCCCTTACACGCCCAGGGGCAGTGGCCGGTTCGTAGGGGGGTGGTACCGCGACACGATCAGACCGCTGTATGTCTCGCGGGGCATCGGCACGATCACGTTGCGGGCGCGCCTGTTCTGCCCGCCCGAGCTGCCGATCTTCACCCTGATCCCACCCGTCTGAACCTAGTGTGCTTCAGCACAGTGCTGTGCCGAGCCCACGCGTCAGCGTGGGAATCCTCGCCCCGCACAGCTCTCAGTGGTGTGCTTGAGCGACACGCCGTCAGAAGATCTTCGAGATCGTGAAGATCGAGATCGGGATGCTTAGCGCTGCCGCTACGTAGCGCAGTGCGTCGAGCCCGCCGCCGCCGCCCTTGGTGGGGACTACCACCTCGTCGCCCGGCTGCAGCTGCAGCTCGTCGAGGGTGCGGCCTGCCGCGATCGCCTGCCGCAGCGCATCGCCCTTCCAGACCGTCTTGCCGTTGCGCGCGATCTGCAGGTCGGTGAGCTTCGCTTCCTTGACCGCGCCCCCGGCCGCCATCAGCACCGCGGAAATCAGCGCGTCGGCCGGCACGGTGTAGTATCCCGCCTTGTTCACCCCCCCCGTCACCGCCAGGCTGATCAGGGGTCGCGCGTGCACGACCGGTTCCTTTATATAGCGCGCGATCTCGCCGCTCAGGAACGGCTCCAGCTCGGTACGCAGCACGCCGTGCAGCGACACCACCCCGACCCCCGGCAGCGTCAGCTCCTGGGAGGCGCCGACGGTGAAGGTGTCGGTGAGCTGCTGCTCGGGAGACTTGACCGTGTTCCGGTCCGCTGCTCCCCCCGCCCCCCCCCCCCCGACGCCCCCCGGCTCCTCGACGGCGATGAGCAGGCGGTCGCCGACGCGGAAGTCACCCTCCTCGAGCCGCCGGACCACGTAGCTGGTCTCCGCCCGCACCCATTCTGGGGAGAGCTTCCCCAACTTGCCGGACTGCGCCAGCTGGCGCAGCTGGCCGAGATGCTGCTCCAGCTCCGGGCGGGTCGCCCTGAGCCGGTGGACTGGCGTCTCGTCGGGCTGCTGCGCCGCGCCAGTGGCGGGCCCCGCGAGGGCAATGGCAGTCACGAGGGCAGCAATGACGCCCCCGATCGGATTTATCGGACGCATTGGTCTACTCCACGGTGACGCTTTTGGCGAGGTTGCGGGGCCGGTCGACGTCGCAGCCGCGCAGCACCGCGATATGATAAGCCAGCAGCTGCAGCGGAATCGTGGTCACGATGGGCGAGAGCAGCGGGGCCGTCTCCGGGACGCGCAGCTGGTGGTCCACGAGACCGCTCAGGCTGCCGTTGCCTTCCGTGGTCACCGCGATGATCCGTCCGCCGCGTGCCCGCACCTCCTGCATGTTCGACAGCACCTTGGTGTACACGTCGTCCTTCGGAGCCACGAATACGGCCGGCATGTTTTCGTCGATCAGCGCGATCGGGCCGTGCTTCATCTCCGCCGCGGGGTAGCCCTCCGCGTGGATATAGGAGATCTCCTTGAGCTTGAGCGCCCCTTCGAGCGCCACGGGGAAGTTCACGCCCCGGCCAAGGTAGAGGAAGTTGTGCTCGCGTGCGTACCGCTCGGCCAGCCGCTTCACTTCGGGCTCGAGCTCGAGCGCGCGCTGCACCAGGCTGGGCAGCTGCGCGAGGCGGCACACGAAGTCCCGCCCCTCCTCCTCCGTCAGGCCCCGCTGGCGGCCGAGATGGAGCCCCAGCATGGCCAGCGCCGCGATCTGTGACGTGAACGCCTTGGTGGACGCGACGCCGATCTCGGGGCCGGCGTGCAGGTAGATGCCACCGTCGGATTCCCGCGCGATGGTGCTGCCGACCACGTTCACGAGGCCGAGCACGAGCGACCCCGCGGCGCGCGCCGCCCGCATCGCCTCGAGCGTGTCCGCCGTCTCCCCCGACTGCGAGATCGCGATCGTGAGCGTGTCCGGAACCCGGAGCGGCCGGCGGTAGCGGTACTCCGAGGCGTACTCCACCTGCACCGGTATCCGCGCCAGCTCCTCGATCATCGCGCGGCCGACGAGCCCCGCGTGCCACGACGTGCCGCACGCCACGATCGTGATGCGGCGGATCTGGGCGCTCGCCTCGGGAGTGAGGTTGAGCCCGTTGAGGCGCGCGGTTCCCTCGGCGAACAGCAAGCGCCCGCGCAGCGTGCTGCGCACCGTCTCGGGCTGCTCGCAGATCTCCTTCAGCATGAAGTGCGGGTAGCCGCCCAGCTCGATCGCATCGAGGTCCCACTTGATGTCGTCCACCGCCCGTACCTGGACGTGCGACTCGCTGTCGATGACGTGATACTGGTGCGGGGTCAGCACCGCGATGTCGCCGTCGTCCAGATACACGACCGAGCGGGTGTGCTCGAGAACCGCCGAGGCATCGGAGGCGACGAAGCACTCGTCCGCGCCGATGCCGAGCAGCACGGGCGACCCCTGGCGCGCCACCACGATCTTTTCGGGCTCGTCGGCGGACATGACCGCCAGGCCGTACGTCCCCTCCACGTGGCCGAGCGCGGCGATGACGCGCTCCTCGAGGGTCGCGCCGGGGGCGTCTTCGATCAGGTGAGCGAGGGTCTCAGTGTCCGTCTCGGTCCGGAAACGGTGCCCGTCGCGCTCCAGCGCAGCGCGGAGCGCGTCGGCGTTCTCGATGATCCCGTTGTGGACCAGCGCCAGCCGGCCGCCGCAGTCAGTATGGGGATGCGCGTTGCGCTGGGTCGGAGCACCGTGCGTGGCCCAGCGGGTGTGGGCGATGCCGCTCGTGCCCACGATCGGCGCCTGCTCCAGCCGGTCTTGCAGCGCGTGCACGCGTCCGGCCAGCTTGGTGACGACGATCCCAGCGCCGTTCTGGACCGCGACGCCGGCCGAGTCGTAGCCCCGGTACTCGAGCCGCCGCAGCCCGTCCACCAGGATCGGCGCGGCCTGGCGCGTCCCGACGTAGCCGACGATGCCGCACACGCTAGACACCCTCCTCGAAGGGGGACGGTTCGCGCGGCACCGGCGGCTTGAGGATGGGCGCCGCCCGGTCGAGCAATCCGAAGCGGGACAGCTCGCACAGTTTCGCGAACAGCCGCTCGGCCATGCCGGCAGCGGGGAGTAGCCGCCCGCACCCGGCGCACAGCACGCCGGCCCGCATGGCCCCGTTCCCGAGCCGGCCCATCGGGCGCGGGAACAGCAGGCTCCCCGCCTGGTGGACGACGCTCTGACAGCGCTGGCACAGCATGGCTTCCCGCATTTCCGGTGTCGTCCCTTGAGCATTCAAGTTTGAGGCCGCCAGCGCGACCTTGCGGCGCCCCCGGCAGGGGGCTGGGCCGCGGCAGGGCCGCTACAAGCTTGTGAGCATAATCCCGCGACTGCGTGTCGCGCGACGGCCGCGCGAGCGGAAAACCCCTTCCCCCAAACGAGTTGCCACCGCCTCCCACGGCGCACGAGGTATGCAATTCACCAGCCCATGTCCAACGCCCCAGCGCGGACGCGCCCCCCGTTGGTGCTGGTCGCCAACGCGCACGAGTGGTCTTCGCGCGCGCTGGAGAGCATCCTCCGGCCGGCAGGGTACGCCGTACTCAAAGCCTACTCCGGCCGCGACGCGCTCGAGGGTGCGCACGGGGCGCGACTCGACGCCATCGTGCTCGACACCGAGCTCCCTGACGCGGACGCCCTCACGCTGTGCCGCGCCCTGCGCGTCGACCCCGACATTTCGCCGAGTACCCCCATCTTCCTCACCACGCCCGGCCCGAGCTTGCGCGGCGACTTGCTCGCTGCGCTGCGGGCGGGCGCGAATGCGCTGTGGGGGCAGCCGTTCGACACCGAGCAGTTCCTGCTACGGCTCGAGGGACACCTGCGGGCCAAACTCGACGCCGACCGCGCGCGCGAGCACAGCCTGTTCGACGAGCGCACCGGGCTGTACAACGCGACGGCGCTGGAGCGCCGGGTTCGGGAGCTCGCAGCCCAAGCCGAGCGCTCGGGCACGGCGCTGACGTGCGTCGCGCTGGCGCCCGATGGCGCGCCACACTCGCGCGGCGACGATGGCCCCGGCTCCGATTCCCGCGTCGAATCGCTCGGCCGCATGCTCCGCAAGGCCGGCCGCCTGTCAGACACCGTCGGCCGGGCGGGCCCGCGCGAGTTCGCGGTGCTCGCCCCGCAGACCAGCGCCGCCGGCGCCGTCGGGCTGGGCGAGCGGTTGGCGCGCGCGGTCGGGGATCTCACTCGCGCGGCGGGAGAGCCGCCGCTCCGGCTACGCGCCGGCTACGAGACAGCGGTGGGCGCGCGCGGCGGATCAGCCCAGCCGGGTGAAGTGGTCGCACGAGCGCTCGCTGCGCTGCGGGCGTCGGAGGCCGACCCTCGCGGCAGCTGGATCCGATCCTTCGCCGGCTGACTCCCGCCGGCCCCGCTAGTCAGGGGCCCGCAGCAGCCGCCAGGCGGGCTCGGGCTCCTCTTTGACTTCGTAGCCTTCGAGGTAGTACGAGTAATAGCGGTACAGCCCGCCCCGCACGTCGTTCAGCACCGCGCCGAGGATCCGAATGGGGAGGTGGGCCAGCACCTCGAGCTTTGTCTGCGCCAGCTCCCGGTCGCTCACACCGGTGCGCAGCACGAGCACCATGCTGCCAGTCGCCGTCCCGATGGCGAACGCGTCGGCGCCGGCGGCGAGCGGCGGGCTGTCTACGATGATGGCGTCGTAGCCGGGCCGCAGACTGGCGAGCAAGCGGGGTAGCGCCGCCGAGCTGACGAGCGAGGGACCGGTGTGGGTGCGCGTGCCCGAGCCGATGAACGAGAGCGCGCGGTAGCTGGTCGCCTGCACCACCAGCTCGGTGCTGGCCTTGCCGCCGAGCACGTCCACCAGTCCCGGCTTGCGCGCGAGCTTCAGCGCCCGATGCAGCGTGCCGCAGCGCACGTCCCCGTCCACGAGCAGGGTGCGGAACCCCGCGTCGGCGAACGCCAGCGCCAGGTTCGACGCCAGGAATGACTTCCCGTCGCTGCGTCCCGGGCTCGTCACGGTCAGGACGGCGGGTCCCGCGCCGTGGGCGTGCAGCACGTTCAACCGGATACCGCGTACCGCCTCGACGACCTGGAGCACGGCGCTCGCTTCCTTGCCGTTCCGGCGGCGCGCGAGGTGCGGCACCGCCCCGAGGATGGCGAGCCCCATCGTGCCGGTGACGTGTTCCGGGTAGTGCACCCGGCGGTCGGTGCGGTCGCGTACCACGGCGCCCGCCACTCCGGCGCCGAGACTGCCGAGGAACGCCAGGGCGACGAGCAGCACGGACCAGCTGGCGGCCGGCTGCTGCGGCTCGATGGCGGGATCGATGAGGCGCACGTCCGGGATGGCGCTGACCTCGGCGAGTCGCGCTTCTTCATACCGCTGCTGCAGGTTGGTGACCACCTGCTCCGCCAGCGTCACGTCGCGCTGCAGCTGCGTCTCCGCGACGGCGAGCGGTGGGATGCGCCGCAGGCCGCCCGCCGCCGAGTCCACCCGCTGCGCCAGCACCCGTTCCTGCACGGCCATCTCTTGGGTGAGCTTGGTCGCGAGCGCTGGAATCGTCTGCTGGTCGAGCACGGCCACCTCGTCGCTGACCCGGCGAACCGCTACGTTCGCGTCGGTGTAGCGGCCGCGCAGCGCGCGCAGCTCCGCCACCTTGCCGGTGAGATCACGCAACGCCTGGATCAGCTCGGTGGACTTCTCTACCGAGCCGATCATGGCGAGTGCGTCCACGGCGAGCCCCGAGTCGCGCCCCTGGGCAAGGATGCGGGCGATCGCCTCGCGGTCGCGCCGCAGCTGCTCTCGACTCACTTTCATGTCGAGCAACCCGGCGAACACGGGATCACGAGGGAACTGCATGTTCGGCGTCACCGGCGCCGCGCCGTCGGCGTACTCGGTGACCGCCGACACGCGGAACGTCTTAAGCGCGGTCTCGGCGTCGCGCAGGTTCGCCTGGGCGCGCTCGAGCTGGCCGCTCAGGATCCGGGTCAGCTCGGTGAGGTTCTGGCGCTTGAGCTCGGCCGCGGCGGCCACGAACCGCTCGGCCACGGCGTTCACGACGGCGGTGATGCCCGCGGCGTCGGGGCCGCCCAGCTCCAGCCGCAGGAAGTTGCCGTCCAGGTCCAGGCTCGTCTTCAGGCGCTTGCCGAGCGCCCGCGCAGCCTCGTACGCCGCGCTCACCGTGAACTCGACCGTGCGACCGCGGGTGAGTGCGGCGGCTGGCGGCACCCACACGAAGCCCAGCAGGGCGCCCACCGAGTCTCCCGCGGCGCCGTGCTGCAGGACGCCGGCTTTCTTCTCCTCCAGCGTGAATGCCGTCCCCGCGTCGTTCACGACGAGCCGGTACGTGCCGCCCCGCACGCGGTCCTTGATGCCGAAGCCGGTGAGCGCATCCGCGTCGCGTGGCTCCTTGGGCGTGATGTACAGCCGCTGCTGCCGCACCACGTCTTCGAGCACGACGTTGGTTTGCAGCAGGTCGGTCCACCCGGAGGAGATGGGCAGCTGGCCGGACCAGATGGGGCCTTCGTCGCGCGTCGGCCGCTGCGGCACCTGGATCCAGACCGTGGCCCGCGCCACGTAGCTCGGGGGAAGCAGCATCTTCCCCGCCACCCCGGCGGCGGTGCCGAGCACGGTGACGCCCGCCACGGCCCACTTGTAGCGCCACACCGCGCTCAGGTAGCGGCGCAGCTCGGCGAGAGCGTCGGCATCCCGCGGGGCCCCCGCGGCAGGGGGAGCGTAGCGGGCGATGGCGTCGAAGGGGACGGTAGTAGAAGGAAGGCGCTCCGGCTGTTCCGGATCGAGCGGTGCAGGCAGGTCGCCGGTCTCCATATCTGTCACGGGGCTCTCCTTCATCCCGGGACTACACCGCAAGGTCGGTACCGCGGGTGCCGATCGGCGGACGAGCGCAACGCATCGCGGCGCAGGAACATACGGCGGCGGCGTGCGCGATGCGCGGCGGACCCGCGCGGCCTTTGTAACGCAACTGCAACAAAGCTGGCGGTTCGCTCCGCGCCTCTCGGTCGTCGTGCGCGCGAGGGGGGGGACTCACGCAATCGCCCGGAGTGCGCTAATGTTATCCCAGCCCCGACGAGGACGATGCGCAGTCGGGACTCGCTCCGGCCTGCCCGCTATGTCCGGCGCCAGTGGGCGGTCAGGAACACTTTAGGAGAGGATGATGCCCAGCCCCACCCCGCCAAGTCCGGCGTCTGCGGATCGCCGGACCGCTTCGAGTACCCCAGTGAATGACATTTCGAAATTGCTCCCGGTCGACGCGGCGACGAAGACCAGCGTCCGCATTCTCGTGATCGACGACGAGCGCACGCTGCGCGAGAGCTGCGCCAGTGCGCTCCAAGTCGAAGGCTACCGCGTGCAGACGTGCGGTCGCGGGGACGAGGCGCTCGAGACCCTCAAGCGGCACACGTTCGACATCGTGCTCGTCGATCTCTACATGGGCCACGTCCCGGGGATGCAACTGCTCGCGGCCGCGCTCGCCGCGAACCCCGAGGCGATCGTCATCGTGATCACCGGGAAGCCGAGTGTCGAGACCGCGCTCGAAGCGCTCCGCGCCGGGGCCTGGGACTATTTGCCCAAGCCGTTCACCGGGACGCAGCTCCAGGTGCTGATCGGACGTGCGGCGCACACGGTGCAGGTGGCGCGCGAGACGCGTGCGCAGCAGGAGCGCACCGGCGTGGATCCCGGCGGGCTGAGCGTCCTCGGCAACGCGCCCGTGTTCCGCGACGCGATCACGCTGGCGCGGCGCGTCGCGACTACCGACGCCTCGGTGTTCATCACCGGCGAGAGCGGCAGCGGCAAGGAGATGATCGCCCAGTTCATCCATCAGCACAGCCGCCGCTCCAGCCGGCCGCTCGTCGCGGTGAACTGCGCCGCGCTTCCCGAGACGTTGCTCGAATCGGAAATGTTCGGTCACGTGAAAGGCGCCTTCACCGGCGCGATCCGCGACAAACCCGGCCTGCTCGAAATGGCCAACGGCGGCACGCTGTTCCTGGATGAGCTGATCGAGATGCCGAAGCCGATCCAGGCGAAGCTGCTGCGGGTGATCCAGGACGGCGTCGTCCGGCGCGTCGGCAGTGAGGGGACCGACGCGGTGGTGAACGTGCGCTTCATCGCGGCCACGAACCGCGACCCCGAGGACGCGCTGCGCTCGGGGATGCTGCGCGAGGACCTGTACTACCGTCTGCGCGTCGTGCCGATTCCCGTCCCCGCCCTGCGCGAGCGGCCGGACGACGTGCCCGTGCTCGCGGCGCATTTCCTCGAGCACTACTGGCACCGCCACCGCGGCGCCGACGAGCCGCTCCCCACGTTGAGCCACGCCGCGATCTGGGCGCTGCGCGCCCACTCCTGGCCCGGCAACGTGCGCGAGCTGCAGAACGTGATGGAGCACGCGGTCGTGCTGCTCGAGCCCGGCGCCGACGTCGGCCCCGAGGACATCCCGTTCGTGAGCGATCAGAAGGTGGACGTCGAGCTCGCGGCCGAAGCGGAAGACGTGGACGCCGACGACGGCTACTACGCCGCGCGGGGCCGTCTGCTCGCCAAGTTCGACCGCCGCTATCTCACGCGGGTCGTGCTCCGCGCCGGCGGCAATCTCTCCAAAGCGGCCCGCATGGCGCGCGTGGACCGCACCACGTTCTACCGGCTCATGGAGCGCCACGGTCTGCAGCGCAACCTGCTGAACGGCCCGGACGAGTGACGCCCGGCCGAGCCACGCCGCCCCGCCTCCGCCGCCGCGACACTCCGCCTGAGAGCGCTGCGGCCGCCCCCGACGCGGCGGAGCCGCTCGCCGGAGTCTCCTCGGCGATCATCACCGCCGCGACGCGCCGCGTGGCCCGACGCTGGCGCGACGAGGCTGCCGCCGCCGGCAAGCCCGCGGCGGAGAGCGAAACCATGGCGGGGTTGCTCGCGGCCATGGCGCTGGCGGTCGATCAGGGGCGCCCCGGCTATGTCACGTCGCTGCTGCCGCGTCCTACGCCGAGCCTCGGACACCGGCTCGTCGAGATGCTGCAGACGGAGCTGCTGCAGGCCTGGTCCGAATCGGCCACGCCCATCTCGCCGTCGGCGATCCTCGGCACCCTCAACGCCCTCGAGCAGGTACGCCAGGCGATCAGCGACGATCCGGCTCGCGAGCTGAGCCAGCGCCTCTCCACCAGCACTACCGAGGGCCTCGACCTGCTCGTCGAGGTGATCCACGACCTGCGGTCCCCGCTCACCTCGATCCTGTTCCTCGCCGAGACGCTGCAACGCGGCCAGAGCGGGCCGGTCAACGAGGTCCAGCACCGCCAGGTCGGGCTGATCTACAGCGCCGCCCTCGGTCTCTCTGCTCTCGTCGCCGACGCCATCGAGCTGGCCCGCGGTGGCGACGAGCTGGCCGACGGCGATCCGTCGCCGTTCTCGGTCGCCGAGCTGATGGAGTCCGTTCGCACCATCGTTCGGCCGATGGCCGAAGAAAAAGGCCTCGCCGTCCGGCTACTGCCGCCGAACGTCGACCACCGGCTGGGCTTTCCGGTGGCGCTGAGCCGCGTGCTGCTCAACCTCACTACCAACGCGCTCAAGTTCACCGAACAGGGCTTCGTCGAGCTGCTGTGCGAGGAAACGACCGGCGACCGCGTGACGTTCGCCGTGCGCGACACCGGGCCCGGCGTCAACCCCGAAGCGCTGGCTACCCTGTTCCAGCCGTTCCGCCGGGCGCGCGGGCGCCACGGCTACTGTTTCTCCGGCACCGGCCTGGGGCTCGCGATCACGCGCAAGCTGGTCGAGGCGATGCACTCGACGCTCGCCCTCGAGACCCGCGCCAACTGGGGCACCCGCTTCTCTTTCGAGCTGGACCTCCCACCGCACGCCACCGCCACCGACTGAGCGGCGGCTCCCCCGTGGTTTGTCGCACCACGCCATCGCATGTGTAGCGAGCGCGTGGCACCGCGCGCCACGTCCGGCGCTGGTCCCGCGCGCTAAGTCGTTGTCCCTCAGCCGTCTCGCACGTCGGTCGACGGCGCATGACTCGTGCTTCTCGGGCGCGCGTGGGCGCTCGGGACGCGCGCGTCCAGATCGCCCCTGTGCAGGTCCCCCTCGATCGAGGACCAGTCATGTTGCTGCGGTTACCACCGCGACGCCTGCTGCGCCGTCGCGCGCTGCTCTTCGCCGTGCACGTGGGCCTCATTCCGCTGGCTTACCTTGCGGCGTTCGGGCTCCGCTTCGACTTTCGCATTCCCGCCATCGAGTGGCCGCACTTCACCCGCACTCTGCCCTACCTGCTCGTCATCCGGGCGCTGGTCTTCTGGGGCTTCGGTCTGTACCGCGGCTACTGGCGCCATGTCGGCCTGCGCGACCTGCGCGATCTCGCGGTCGCGGTGTCGGTCAGCTCGGCGCTGTTCGCCGTCACGCTGTTCGCCGTGGGCGGGCTGCGCGGCATGCCGCGTTCCGTGTTCGCGCTCGACTGGGTCCTGATGATCTTCCTCTCGGGCGGCGTCCGCTTTGCCGCGCGCTCGCTGCGCGAGGGGTTCGGGGCGACCCGCACGACGGGGGCGCGGACGTTCATCATCGGCGCCGGCGAGGCCGGCGAGCAGCTGCTGCGCCAGTCGCTGCACGACCCGCGCACCACGATGACGGTGGTGGGCCTGATCGACGACAACCTCGACACCCACGGCCGCACCCTGCACGGCGTGCCGGTGCTGGGCGGGACCGATCGCCTGTCGCTGCTGGTCCAGCGGCACGACGTCGGGCTGCTCGTGATCGCGATCCGTACCGCGACGGCCGAGCAGACGCGGCGCATCGTAGACCGCTGCCGCGAGACGGGCGTCGAGTTCAAGATCATCCCATCGCTCGACGACCTGCTCGCCCGCCGGGCCACGATCGCCGAGGTGCGCGACGTCCAGATCGAGGACCTGCTGGGGCGCGAGCCGGTCGAGCTCGACCTCGCCCAGGTGAAGCGCGACCTCGCGGGCAAGTCCATCCTCGTCACCGGTGGGGCCGGGTCCATCGGCTCGGAGCTGGCGCGCCAGATCGCCTCCTACGGGCCGAAGCGCCTGGTGCTGCTCGAGCGGGCGGAAAGCCCGCTCTACTTCACCCACCTCGAGGTGGCCGGGCGCTACCCCGGCGTCGAAGTGGTGCCGTTCATCGGCAGCATCACGAACCCGGAGCGACTCGAGCAGGTGTTCGAGCTGTACCGGCCGGACTATGTGTTTCACACCGCCGCGTACAAGCACGTGCCAATGCTCGAAGCCAACGCCGTCGAGGCCGTGTGGAATAACGTGTTCGGCACGCTGCGCGTCGCCGAGTGCGCCGCGCTGCACGGCGTGGAGAAGTTCGTGCTGATCTCGACCGACAAGGCCGTCAGCCCGTCGAGCATGCTCGGCGCCACCAAGCGGATCGGCGAACGGATCGTGCTGGAGCTGCCGTCCCTCATCGAGTCGCAGACCGACTTCCGCGCCGTGCGCTTCGGCAACGTGCTCGGCTCCGACGGCAGCGTGGTGCCCGTGTTCAAGCGCCAGATCAGTGTCGGCGGCCCCGTCCGGGTCACGCATCCCGACGTGCGGCGCTACTTCATGACGATCCCCGAGGCGGTACAGCTCGTCCTCAAGGCCGCCGCCCTGCCCGAGGCCGCCCGCCGCATCGCCATTCTGGAGATGGGCCGGCCGGTGCGTATCGTCGACCTCGCGGAGCAGCTCATCCGGCTCTCCGGGCTCGTGCCCTACCGCGATATCCAGATCGTGTTCACCGGGCTTCGGCCCGGCGAGAAGCTCGACGAGCAACTCGTCGGCAACGACGAAGGCTCCGTGCCCACCTCCGTGGACAAGATCCGCGTCATCGAGCGCGCCGAGGTGGACCCGGTGGGCCTGGAGCGCGGGCTCGAGCACCTGCTGCAGGTGCTCGCCGATGGCGCACAGCGCGACCTGATCGGCGCGGTGTCGCTCCTCGTGCCCGAATACGCGCCGTGGGAAGGTCACGGCGTGGAGCGCCTTCCCGTCTCCGCGCCGCCCGATGCGGCGCAGCGTGCGGCGGCGATCCTGACCACCCCGCCTCCCCCGCCCCCCGCCCTGCTGCGCAGCCCAGGCCGGGCAGATTCGATGGCGAAGCCCGCCCCCGCGTAGACGCGCCGCGATGCCCGCCACCCCGGCGCCCGCCCGCCGCACCGAGTTTCTGCCCTTCGCCCCACCGCACTTGGGTGAGGAGGAGATCCGTGAAGTCGTGGACACCCTGCGCTCGGACTGGATCACCACCGGCCCCAAGACGAAGCGCTTCGAGGCCGAGTTCGCGGCGCACCTCGGCGCCCCGAGCGCGCTGGCGCTCAACTCCTGCACGGCGGGGCTGCACACCGCGCTCGCGACCCTGGGCGTCGGCCCCGGCGACGAGGTGATCACGACGCCGCTCACGTTCACCGCCTCGGTGAACGTGATCGAGCACGTCGGCGCCCGCCCGGTGCTGGTGGACGTCGAGCCCGACACGCTCAACCTCTCGCCCGCCGCTGTCGAGGCAGCGGTGTCGTGGAACACCAGCGCCATCCTGCCGGTCCACTACGCCGGCCACCCCGTCGACCTGGATCCGATCGCCGACATCGCGCGGCGGTTCGATCTCGCGCTGGTCGAGGACGCCGCCCACGCGCTCCCCGCCCGCTACAAGGGCCGGCTCATCGGCTCGGGCGACAACCCCGTGGCCTTCAGCTTCTACGCCACCAAGAACCTCACGACGGCCGAGGGAGGGATGCTCACGGGCAGCCCCGAATTCCTCGAGCGGGCGCGGGTGCTCTCCCTCCACGGCATGAGCCGGGACGCGTGGAAGCGCTACGACAAGGGCGGCAGCTGGCGCTACGAGGTGCTCGCGCCCGGCTTCAAGTACAACATGACCGACATCCAGGCCTCGCTCGGCCTGTGCCAGCTGCGCAAGCTGCCGTCGTTCCAGGCGCGACGGCGCGAGGTGGTGCGCCTGTACGCCGCGGGCTTCGGGCACGAAGCCGCGCTGGAGCTTCCGGTCGAGCGGCCGGACGTGGAGCACGCCTGGCATCTATACGTGCTGCGCTTGCGCCCGGACGCCTTGCGCATCGGGCGCGACCAGTTTATCGACGAGCTGACCGCCCGCAACATCGGCACGTCGGTGCACTTCATCCCCATCCACCTGCATCCCTACTATCGGGACAAGTATCGTTACGTGCCGGAGCGGTTCCCGGTCGCCCTGCACAACTACGAGCGGATGGTCAGCCTGCCGCTCCACCCGCGGCTTTCCGACCAGGACGTGGCGGACGTGATCGAGGCGGTGCTCGACGTGGTGCGCGCGTACCGGCGATGAGATTCGGCTGGGTCGGGTTCCACCTGGAGGGCGTTCCGGCGCTGCAGGGACTGATCGAGGCCGGTGCCCCGATGCAGGCCGTGCTCACGCTACGGCCCGATGTGGCCGCGACCCGCAGCGGCGCCGCCGATTACCGCTCGCTGTGCCAGCGCTTCGGCGTGCCGCTGCACGAGATCGTGCACATCAACGACGCGGCGTCGCGCGAGCTGCTCAAGAGCCTCGCGCTCGACGTCGTGTTCGTCATCGGCTGGAGCCAGCTCCTCGCGCCGGAGACGCTCCGCACCGCGCGGGTCGGCATGATCGGCGCGCACGCCTCGCTGCTGCCCCGCAACCGCGGCAGCGCACCCATCAACTGGGTCTTGATCCGCGGCGAGCCCGCCAGCGGCAACTCGCTCATCTGGCTCGCCGAGTCCGTGGACGCGGGCGACTTGATCGACCAGACCGAGTTCCCGATCACCCCCTACGATACCTGCGCCTCGCTGTACGACCGCGTCGCGGCGTCGAACCGCGACATGATCCTGCGCGTGCTGCCGCGGTTGCTCGCCGGCGAGCGACCGGGGAAACCCCAGCCGCGCCACAGCGGCCCCGTCCTGGCGCGGCGCCGCCCGGCCGACGGCCTGATCGTATGGGATCAGGACGCGTCCGCCGTCTACAACTTCGTGCGCGCCCTGACCAAGCCGTACCCCGGCGCCTTCAGCTGGCTCGACGGCCGGCGCTGGATCGTGTGGCAGGCGGCCCTGCTTCCGAGCAACGGCGCTGCGCCTTCCGGCGCCGTCCCCGGCACCGTGCTCGGGCCGCTGCAGAGTCCCCTGCGGGATGCGTGCGGCCAGGTCGTGGCGTGCGCCCACGGCGCCGTGGCACTGCTCGAGATCGTGGCGGATGACGGCGAGGTGCTCCGCGGATCCCGCCTGAGCGAGCAACCGTGGACCGGCAGACGGTGGACCAATGGCTGAGCCGGACGTCGCCAGGAGCGCCGCGCCGGCCGTCCCGCTGACCCGTCGGGCCTCGCTCAACGTCGCCGCCTTCGGCCTCGATTTCGGCGTCAAGACCGCCGTCGGCCTCGTCATTACGCCGCTGTTGGTCGGGCGGCTGGGAACGGCGCTGTTCGGCACCTGGGAGATGCTCGACCGGCTCGCCGGCTACGTCGCCTCGGTCGGGGGCCGCCCGTCCGAGGCCCTCCGGCTGCTCGTCGCCAACCGCCAGACGATCGCCGACCCGGCTGCTCAGCGCCGCGCCGTGGGCGGCGCGCTCACCGCCGCGGCGGTGTACGGCGGGCTGGGCCTCGCCGGCGTCGCCGGCGCCCAAGTCGCGCTCGCGGCGCTGAGCGCGCTGTGTTTCTGGTGGCTCGCCCGCACGTACGTGGTGTGGTTCGGCGCGAGCCGCCCGGCCCGCGCCGAAACGCGGTCGCTGGCGAGCCTCGCCGCCTGGCTCGCCGGCGGGGACTTGATCGCGAAACTGCTGCTCGGAAGCGACGTGCTCATCCTCGGCACGCTCTTGTCCCCGGCTGCGGTGACCACGTACGTCCTGACCGCGTACGCGCCGCGCCCGGCGGTCGCCGTCCATGGCTCTGCCGTGGGCGCCGCGATGCCCGGGCTGGCGGGCCTGATTGGCGAACGCCAGTATGGGCGCGCCGCGCTCGCCCGCGGCGATCTCATGATATTGACGTGGCTTTTCGCCACGGCCGTCGGGACGACGATCCTTCTATGGAACCGCTCCTTCGTCGCGCTGTGGGTCGGCGCGGAGCACTACGGCGGTGCCGTCGTCGATCTGCTGATCGTCTGCATCGCGTTCCAGACGGCGTTCATCCGCGCCGACGCGTTCATCATCGACGCCGCCCTGCGGTCGTGGCTCCGGGTCCTCATCGCCGCGGTAGCGGCCGTGGTAACGATCACCCTTGCAGTGGTGCTGACTCGTGCCCTCGGCATCGCCGGCCTGTGTCTCGGCGTGCTCGCCGGCCGACTGATCCAAACCGTCGCCTATCCCGTGCTCGCAGGGCGGTGCGTCGGCGGCTCGAGTGGGGTGACGCCCGCCACACTGGGGCGCGCGGTCTTGGTGGCGGGCGCGTTGTTCGCCGCCGGGCTCGCGCTCGGCGAGCGGATGCTCGCACCCAACTGGCTCGTGTGGGCCGCTGCCGTTCCGGCGAGTCTCGCCCTGGCGCTCGGGATCGCGTTCAGCGCCGGCCTCTCGCGTCAGGCGCGGCAAGCGGTAGTCCTCCGGGCGGCCGAGCTGCTGCCGCGTCGTCGCCCCACCCGATGACGACCCGCGCCACGCCGCTCCGCCTGCGCTACCGCGAAGTCGCACGGCTGCCGCGCCTCGCCTGGCTCGCCGCGATCGATCGCGCGGCGGGTGATGTGCTCGTCCTCCACGGCTCGGCGGTGGAGTGCCGCGAGGACTGGATGGTGGAGGGCGTGTGGGACGCGGAGTTCCGCTCGGGCGGGTTCCACGAGAGCCCGCACTTCTTCGGCAGCGGCCTCCGCCTCGTCGACGGGCGCCTGTACTGCGTGCCGTCGAGCGCGCTCGTGAACCGGCTGGTGTACTGCGTGCATCGGGATCGCATCCTCGTGGCCAACAGCCTCGCGCTGCTCCTCGCTTTCACCGGGGCGACCCTGGAGCCGGGGCACGACTACCGTGCCGAGACCTATGCCATCCGTCAGGGCGTGAACGGCTACAACAAGGACTTCGTCGTGCGCCACCCGGAGATCGCGTCGTTCTTCCAGGTCTATGATGAGTGTCTGGTGATCGGATCGGGTGAGCCGACTTTCGAGTCCCGGCGACCCGTTCGCTCCATCGCTTCGTTCGCGACTTACCGGGCGCTGGTCGCCGACGCCTTGGGCCAGCTCCACGACAATTTCATCAGCCGGTACCGCTGCACGCCGATGCTGCCGTTCAGCACGGTCTCGGCGGGCTACGACTCGGCGGCGAGCACCGTGCTCGTGAAGGACCTCGGACTCGAGGCCTGCTTCACCAGCCGGCGCTCTAACTCCCACATCCCGTGGTGGCTGAGCCGCCAGGCCGGCATCGACGACGGCACGCCGATCGCCGATCGGCTGGGGCTCCGCATCGAATATCTGGATGGGCGCGCCTCGCGCATGACCGAGGACGAGCTGTATTTCCTCGCGCCGGGGTGCGCGCCTTCCCTGCCGATCCTCCGCTCCATGGCCCGCCACATCGAGCGCAGCGGCGCCGTCGGCGTGCTGTTCACCGGCTTCCAGGGCGACGAAGTATGGGACATCAACCGCTGGGAGCGGGTGTACCAGGACGCAGACATCTTGCGTGGCGATACCACCGCACTCATGCTGTCCGAAATCCGCCTCAAGAGCGGGTTCATCAACGTCCCCGTGCCGTCGCTGTTCGCGCGCAGCCTGCGCGACCTCGTGGCGATCGCGCTGTCGGTGGAGATGGCGCCGTGGCGGCTGGGCAGCGACTACGATCGCCCGATCCCGCGGCGCATCCTCGAGGAGGCCGGCATCCCGCGCCGGCTGTTCGGGAACCGGAAGAAAGCGATCGTAGACACGTACAACTTTCCCAAGAACCGCGCTTTGCGCCGCCACTTCTTCGCCTTTGCGCGACGCCAGCTCGGCGTGTTCGGGGGAGGAGGATTCATCCGGTTGCACCAGGCCGTGAACGGGCTGGCCTTCAAAGCGTTCCGCGCATACCACCTGGTGCGTCAGTGGCTCACCGGGGTGGAGCCCCCCGACACGCCAGTCGCCCTGATCTGGACGCGGTTCAGGTTCCCCCACCTCCTGTTCACCTGGGCGGCGGGCGCGCTCAGTGAGCAGCTGGCGTCGGTGCTGCGCGACAGCGGCGCGCTCGAGCAGCGCCCGCTCGCCGCGTGGAAGCCCGCGCTCCGCGACACGCGGTTCGATCTCGTGGCTCCTGTCTCCTCGCCCCCAACGCCACTCCCGGCCCGATCGACACCGGCACCCCCACTGCCATGAAGCTCCAGTACGTTCCGATGGCGCACTGGCCGCCGCTCGCATGGCTCGCCCGCTGCCCCCGCAGCGCCGGCCCGGTCGCCGTGTTCCACGGTCCCGGCGTCGAGACGACCGACGACTGGTTTTGCGAGGCCGTCTGGGATGAGGCGTTCGCCGATGGAGACTTCGATCGCACCGACCTCGTGTTCGGCTCGGGAGCACGGCTGCGCGACGGCGTGGTGACCTTCGTCTCGGCGGCGTCGACGGTGGATCGGCTGCAGTCGCTCGCCGCGGGCGACTGGCTCTGGGTCTCGAATTCGCTGCCGTGCCTGCTCGCCGCCGTCGACGGCGCGGTCGATCCGGCCTACCCCCGCTACTTCGCCGACTTTGCCTCGATCCGGCTGGGACTGGGCCGCTACCGGCGCGCGCTGGCGACATCGGCCGGCTCGGTACGGCTCACTTACTTCGGCAATCTGGTCTGGGATGGCGCGCGGCTGCGCGACGAACTCAAGCCCGCACCGGCCCGCGACTTCTCGTCCTTCGCCCGGTACCGCGAGTTCCTCGAGTCGTCCCTGCGACGGCTGGCGGCGAACCTGGCGTCCACCGACCGGCGCTGTCCGTACGCGCTGTTGGGGACGATATCCTCGGGGTACGACTCCCCCACGGTCGCCGCGCTGGCGCGGGAGGCGGGTCTGCGCGACGCCATCACCTTCGACCGCTCCACCAGAGGCGAGCCCGACAGCGGCGCCGCGATCGCTGCGGCCCTGGGCATTCGGCTCTCGGTCGTGCCACACGACGCGTGGCGCGTGACGGCGCTTCCGGAGATCCCCTTCGTCGCCTCGGACGCCAAGGGCGAGGACGTGTATTTCAAGGGCGCCGAAGCGGCGCTGGCCGGGCGTGTGCTACTCACCGGCTTCCACGGCGACCTCGTCTGGGGCAGGGGGTTCACGCCCCGGGGCTACGATCTCGTGCGCGGCGATCAATCCGGTCTGTCGTTGAGCGAATACCGCCTGGCCGTCGGGTTCCTGCACTGCCCCGTGCCCTTCCTGGGGGTCCGCCAGATCGCTGAGACCCAGCGGATCAGCCGATCCCGCGAGATGGCGCCGTGGGACGTCGACGCCGGCTACAGTCGGCCGATCTGTCGCCGCATCCTCGAGACAGCGGGAGTCCCGCGCGAAGCGTTCGGCGTGCGCAAGCAGACGGCGTCCGTCCTGTTCTTCGAGCGGGGCGATTTCCTGTCGCCCCCATCGCTCGCCGACTTCCGGTCGTGGCTCGAGCGGCACGTGCCCGGCGCCGGTGAGTCCGCGCCCGGCCCGTGGCAAGCTCCCGCGCGCGCGGCCGAGCGGCTGCTCGACGAGGCGGCCCGCCTGAGCCCCCACCGACTGCGGCTGCTGCAGTCGCTGGGCACGCGGATCGGCGCACGCGGTCGGCGCGAGCCGCTGTTTCGCTATCTATTCCCCTGGGCGCTGGAGCGGGCGCGGCAGCGCTACGGCTCCCTCCCGGAGCCGCGCGCCCGACCCGAGCCGCGCCCACCCGTCGGGATCGTCGATGGCTAGCCGCATCCTCGTCATCGCCACCCACCCCGACGACGAGATCCTCGGCTGCGGCGGCACGGTGGCCCTGCACGTGAAGGCCGGGGATCGGGTCACCGCGGTCGTCGCCTGCGAAGGCGAGTCGCTCCGCTACGGGCCGGGGGGCGTGGGCCAGAGCGAGCACATGCGCCGGGCAGCGGCCGCGCTCGGCGTCAGTGACGTCCGTCCGCTGGGGTTTCCCGACCAGCGCCTCGACACCGTCACGCTCACCGAGCTCATCACGCCGCTCGAGCGCGTCGTCCGTGAAGTCGAGCCGCGCGTCGTGTACTGCCAGTACGGCGGCGACATCAACCGCGACCACGAGATCCTTTTCAAGGCGACTCTGGTGGCGACCCGTCCCACCGAGCAATGCATTGAAGCAGTCTACGCCTTCGACACGGCCAGCAGCACCGAGTGGGCGTTTCCGCGCACGTTCACCCCGGACACCTGGGTGGACATCTCCGCGACGCTCGACCAGAAGCTCGCCGCGATGGCATGCTATGAAAGCGAGCTGCGTCCGTATCCCCACCCCCGCTCGCTCGAGGCGTTGCGCCACCGCGCGCGGGCCTGGGGAAACCAGCAGTGTCTCGATGCGGCGGAGGTGTTCATGACCGTCCGCCGCGCGGTCCGCGATGGTCAGACGCCTCGTTGACGTCGTGTGCGCCGCGATCGCATTGGTTGCGACCGCCCCCCTGCTCGCCCTCGCCGCCGTGGGAATCCGCCTCGCCAGCCCGGGCGCCGTGACGTACCGCGCCGAGCGGGTGGGGCGCGGTGGGCGGCCGTTCATCATGTACAAACTGCGCACGATGCACGCCCGGCGCCGCTCGGACGCGAGCGTCATCACCGGCACCGAGGATCCGCGGGTATTTCCGCTCGGAGCGTGGCTGCGCCGCCTCAAGATCGACGAGCTGCCGCAGCTCCTCAACGTGCTGCGCGGTGAGATGGCCCTCGTCGGCCCGCGGCCCGAGGATCCAGCCATCGTGAGCCGGTATTACACGGCGCTCGGAATGGAAACGCTGGCGGTGCCCCCTGGCCTCGCCAGTCCGGGAAGCATCTACAGCTCGACGCACGGGGCGGCGCTGCTGCAGGGCAGCGACCCCGAAGCGGCATACGTCGCGCGGCTCCTGCCCCTGAAGCTCGCCCTCGACGCGGTGTACGTGCGGCGGGCGTCGCTCGCCTACGATGCCCGCATCGTGGGGCGGACGGTGTGGGTCATCGTGGCGACGCTGCTCGGCCGCCGCCGCTTCGCCGATCCCCCGGAGCTGCCGGAGGCGCGGCGCCTCCTCGCCGAGGCCGATCCCGCCTCACTCCCCCTCGCCCCGCGTCGTAACATCGCTACCGCGTAGCTGTAAGCGGGATGCCACAACCGCCCCGCTGATCCTCACGACGACACTCCGAAACACCCTAGCACAAAGGCCGTTAGCGTCACCGTTGCGCGCACGCAACGTGCGCCTGGGTCAGGCACCTTCAGCCCGTAGGCGACCCTGCAGCCAAGCGTCCGTCCATGAGCCCGCTCCGCCCCGCGCCGCGCGCCGTCCTGGCCATTCTGGCCGTGGGCGCTTTGTTCGCGACCTGCCGCGAGGCCACCGAGCCCCGGATGGCCCAGCAAGCATCCCCCCCCACGACTCTGCAGGCGTCCGTCACTCCGCTACCGACGGTAACGCTGGTGGGGGCCGGCAACGTCGCACGCTGCGACCGCACTAACGACGAAGCCACTGCCTCGATCCTCGACACCATCCCGGGCAGCGTGTTCGTGGTCGGCGACGGCGCCTACCCCGGCGGCACCGCCACCGTCTACCAGAACTGCTTCGCGCCGAGCTGGGGGCGGCACAAGGCCCGCACCTACCCCGTGCCCGGCCACCGCGACTACGACTCGAGCTCGACCGCGACGGGGTACTTCGGGTACTGGGGAGCGCAGGCCGGCGATCCCGCCAAGGGCTACTACAGCTACGACCTGGGCGCCTGGCACGTCGTGGTGCTGAACAGCAACAATACCTACGTCCCGACCGGCGTCGGCTCGGCCCAGGAGACGTGGCTCAAGGCTGATCTGGCCGCGACCGCTCAGAAGTGCGTCGTGGCGCTGTTTCACGCTCCCCGCTTCTACTCGACCACGACGAGCACGTTCTCCCCGACCAGCACGGTGAAAGCGTTCTGGGACGACTTGTATGCGGCCAAAGCAGACCTGATCGTCAACGCGCACATGCGCGACTACGAGCGGTTCGCTCCGCAGACGTCGGCCGGCGTGGCGGACCCCGTGAACGGGATCCGCGAGATCATCGTGGGCACGGGCGGCGACGGCCTGGACGGCACCAACACCCTCAGAATCCCGAACAGCGAAGTGAACCTCGTCGGCGTGTACGGCGTGCTGAAGCTCACGCTGGCGGACGGCTCGTACGCGTGGCAGTTCATCGCGGTCTCCGGGACCACCACTGACGCCGGGAATGGCACCTGTCACCGCAGCCCGGCGACCGGACCGGTGATGCCGCTGGTCAACGCAGGCCAGGACCTTTTAGCCCATCCGGGGGACTCCGTCAGGCTTTCGGTCACGTTCACTGATCCCGGCCCGAACGACGCCCCGTGGTCGTACTCGATCACCTGGGGCGACGGCTCGCCGGCCACCACCGGCAACGCGGCGATCCAGTCCGCGCCGATCACCGCGAGTCACGTGTATTCGGCGCTCGGCCTGGACAGCGTCCGCATCGGCGTCACCAATGCGCCGGGCATCACCGGCTGGGACACTGTGGCGGTCCAGCTCGTCGCCACCAATCCGCCGGTCGTCTTCGCGGGCGCGGGCGACATCGCCGACTGCGCCAAGACCGGGGACTCGCTCACGGCGAACCTGCTCGACACCATACCGGGCACGGTGTTCACGGTGGGTGACAACGCCTACCCCAGCGGCTCCACCGCCGACTATACCAACTGCTACGGCCCGACCTGGGGCCGCCAGAAAGCCCGCACCCGGCCGGTGCCCGGCAACCACGAGTACAGCACCCAGGGGGCCACGCCCTATTTCGCGTACTTCGGCGCGGCGGCGGGCGATCCGGTCAAGGGTTACTACAGCTACGACCTCGGCGACTGGCACCTCATCGCCCTGAACAGCAACATCGCCGACGCCGCAGGCTCCGCCCAAGAGCAGTGGCTGCGCGCCGATCTCGCGACGCACCCAGTCCGCTGCACGCTCGCCTACTTCCATCATCCGCTGTTCAGCTCCGGCACCCTGGAAGACACTTCGGTGCGGGCCTTGTGGCAGGCCCTGTACGACGGGGGAGCGGACCTCGTCTTGAACGGCCATGATCACGACTACGAGCGGTTCGCGCCGCAGACCCCAGCCGGCCTGGCCGACTCGGCCTACGGGATCCGCGAATTCGTCGTGGGCATGGGCGGCGCGGGCCTGTTCACATTCTCGACGCCCGCGCCGAACTCCCAGGTGCGCAACGACGTGACTTACGGCGTCCTGAAGCTGACCCTGAGCTCCACCGGCTATGACTGGAAGTTCCTCCCCATCGCCGGCAAGACCTTCACCGACGCGGGAAGCGCCACATGTCATGATTCCCCGAACGCCGTGAATCATCCACCGACGGCGTCGGCGGGGGGACCCTACTCCGGCAGCGAAGCGGCCACCGTGAGCTTCGACGCCAGCGGCTCATCGGACCCGGACGGGGACGCCCTGACCTACGCTTGGAGTTTCGGTGACGGGAGCACGGGGACCGGCGTGCGGCCGAGCCATGCCTACGCGGACAACGGCCTCTATACCGTGACGCTCACCGTCACCGACGCGCGCGGGGCCGCGAGCGCGCCAGTTACGACGACGGCGACCATCGCCAATGCCGCCCCGACTGTGAATGCCGGAAGCAATCAGACCGCTACGGTGGGCGCGGCCTTCTCCCTCAGCGTCGCGTTCACCGATCCCGGGGTGAACGACGCCCCGTGGGCGTACTTGATCGCCTGGGGCGATAGCTCCGCCGCCACGACCGGCAGCGCGACGAGCCAGACGACTCCGATCGCCGCCACGCACACGTACAGCGCACCCGGCACCGACACCGTGCGCGTCACGGTGACGGACAAAGACGGCGCCCCGGGCGCGGGGCTGCTCGTCGTAACGGTTGCGACGTCGAACCATGCACCCATTGCGGTGGCGGGCGGACCGTACTCCGGCACCGAAGCGGCGCCCGTGAGCTTCGACGGGGCCGGCTCATCGGACCCGGACGGTGACGCACTCACCTATGCCTGGAGCTTGGGCGATGGGAACAGCGCGACCGGCGCCAACCCGAGCCACGCCTACGCCGACAACGGCACGTACACCGCGACCCTGACCGTCACCGACGCGCGCGGCGCGGCGAGCGCGCCGGCCACCGCCACGGTGACCGTCGCGAATGCCGCGCCCCTAGTGACTGCCGGCCCCGATCAGGCCGTCAACCTGGGTGCCGCCTATAGCCTCAACGCCACCTTCAGCGACCCGGGCGTGAACGACGGGCCCTGGGCGTACTCCATCGACTGGGACGACGCCTCGCCGCCGACGACCGGGAGCGCGACGAGCCAGGCCAATCCGATCGCCGCAACCCACACCTACGCCGCGGCCGGCACGGACGTCGTGCGTGTCACCGTCACGGACAAGGACGGCGGAGCGGGCTCGGGACAGCTCACCGTCACCGTCACCGCTGTCGTGAATCATCCTCCGACCGCCGCGGCTGGCGGACCGTACACGGCGACGGAAGGCACGCTTGTCAGTTTCGACGGCAGCGGCTCGGCGGACCCGGACGGTGACGCGCTGACCTACGCCTGGAATTTCGGCGATGGCAGCGGCGGCTCCGGCGTGCGGCCGAGCCACGCGTACGTCGATAACGGCGCGTATACCGTCACCCTCACGGTCACCGACGCGCACGGGGCCGCCAGCACGCCAGTAACGGCCGCTGCGACCATCGCCAACACGGCGCCGTCGGTGAACGCAGGCGCCAATCAAACCGCCACTGTCGGCACTCCGGTCACGCTCACCGCCACGTTCAGCGACCCGGGCATGAACGACGCTGCTTGGCCGTACTCGATCGACTGGGGGGACGGCTCGTTCCCGACGACCGGTAACGCGACGAGCCAGGCGAGTCCGATCGCGGCGACCCACACGTACGCTGCGGCCGGTACCAGCACGGTGCGCGTCACGGTGACCGACAAGGACGGCGCTGCGGGCGTCGGCACCAAGTTAGTGACCGTCTCCGCGCCGCCGGCAACGGTCACGCTTGTCGGCGCCGGCAACATCGCGCGCTGTGACCGCACTAACGACGAAGCCACCGCATCGATCCTCGACACCATCCCGGGCAACGTGTTCGTGGTCGGCGACGGCGCTTACCCCGGCGGCACCGCCACCGTCTACCAGAACTGCTTTGCGTCGAGCTGGGGGCGGCACAGGGCCCGCACCTACCCCGTGCCCGGCCACCGCGACTACGACTCGAGCTCGACCGCGACGGGGTACTTCGGGTACTGGGGAGCGCAGGCCGGCGATCCCGCCAAAGGCTACTACAGCTACGACCTCGGTGCCTGGCACGTCGTCGTGCTGAACAGCAACAATACCTACGTCCCGACGGGCGTCGGCTCGGCGCAAGAGACGTGGCTCAAATCTGACCTCGCGGCGACCACCAAGCAGTGCGTGTTGGCGTTGTTCCATGCCCCGCGCTTCTACTCCAACACGTCCACTACCTTCTCGCCCACCAGCTCGGTGAAACCGTTCTGGGACGATTTGTACGCCGCCAAAGCGGAGCTGATCGTCAACGCGCACATGCGCGACTACGAGCGGTTCGGCCCGCAGACGTCGGCCGGTATGGCGGACCCCGTGAACGGGATCCGCGAGATCATCGTAGGAACGGGCGGGGACGGCCTAGATCTTCCTAACACCCTCATCATTCCCAACAGCGAGGCGCGGATCAGCAACGTGTACGGCGTGCTCAAGCTCACCCTCGGCGACGGCACGTACGCGTGGCAGTTCATCCCCGTGGCGGGCCAGACGGCGACGGATTCGGGCAGCGGCACCTGCCATTGACGGCCGCCCCTGGCGGGGCTGTGCTGAGACACGCCACGCTTTAGCGTTGTGCTGTGCCGAGCCCATCCTTCAGGATGTCCTGACACGACCCCCTTTTTTCTCAGGTTCGGCGACCGACCCCTCTTCTCAGGCTGCGGGAGCCACCCGTTGCGCGCCCTCCACAGCGATGTAGGAGGGGTGTGGCAACCGCGCACTCCCGGTCCGGGGTCATTGGCGTAATCGGCGGCTGCGCGGGGACTTAGCTTCTCGCCGCGTGCGCACGTCTCGTGCGGGGACACCGCGCCACAGATCTACGTCCCCCTAGACGCGCGAGGCCGCACTCGTGCCGACACTCAGCTCCCGAACCGTCGCTATCGTGGCGATTCTCGCCACGGGTGCCGTATTCACGACCTGCCGTGAGAGCGAAGCGCCGCCAGCTGTTCCACCGTCAGCTCCCGAGTTTTCCATCGGCTCGGCTATCCTGTTTCAGGACAACTTCGAGACCGGGACAGCGGCTGGTTGGAACCCCACGGCTGGTACCTGGTCCGTCGTACTGGACGGCAGCAATCACGTATACCGGAACTCCAACACATCCGGAGACAACTGGTCATACAACGGCAGCGCGGCCTGGACTGACTATGCGATCGAAGCGCTGATCAAGCCCCTGACGTACGCAAGCGGTGGCATCGCTCGAATCTTTGGTCGCTGGCAGGACGCGAATCACTGGTACTATGTCAACCTCACCTCTGACAATCACATCCAGCTCCGCAAGAACGTCAACGGCACGTTCACGGACCTGGCGCCGCCGAAGTCGTTCACGGTCAGCAAAGGAACATGGTACAAGGTTCGGCTGGAGATGGTTGGGACGACGCTGAAGGCGTACGTCAATGATGTCCTCCAGCTGACCGCCACCGATGCCACCTTCAGCTCCGGCCTCATCGCCGTTGGCGGCTTCAACAACACCGCCGAGTTCGACAACGTGGTCGTCTATGACCTGACGGGACCGGCTCCCGCCACCCTCGTCGGCGCCGGGAACATCGCCCGCTGCGACCGCACGGGCGACGAGGCGACGGCCGCGCTGCTCGACAACATCGCGGGCACCGTGTTCACCGCCGGGGACAACGCCTTCGACAAGGGCACGCTCACCCAGTACCAGCAGTGCTACACCCCCAACTGGGGGCGACAGAATGCGCGCACGCGCCCGGCGCCCGGCGACTGGGATTACAAGACGGCCAATGCGTCGGGCTACTTCGGCTACTTCGGCGCCGCCGCGGGCGATCCGGCGAAGGGTTACTACAGCTACGACCTCGGCAGTTGGCACGTCATCGTGCTCAACAGCGGCAGCACGACCATCTCCACCGCCGCGGGCTCGCCCCAGGAGCAATGGCTGCGCGCCGACCTCGCCGCCCATCCGGCGCGCTGTACCGTCGCCTACTGGCACCACCCGCTGTTCGATTCCAAAGATCCGCCCAACGCCAGCATCCGTCCGCTGTGGGACGCGCTGTATGCGGCTGGTGTCGACGTCGTCGTCAACGCGCACTACGCGTTCTATGAGCGGTTCGCGCCCCAGACCCCCGCCGAGGTCAAGGACGCGGCGTTCGGGATCCGCGAGTTCGTCGTCGGCACGGGAGGCGCCAGCGATCCCGAGAAGCAGGATCATGTCCGCCCCAACAGCGAGGTGCGCAACAGCGGCACGGCGGGTGTCTTGAAGCTCACGCTCAACGACGCTGGCTACGCGTGGGAGTTCGTGCCGATCGCCGGTCAGACCTTCCGCGACTCGGGCACAGACAGCTGCCACGGCACGCCGCCGCTGACCGTGAACGCTGGCGCTGATCTCACCGCCAGCCCCGGCACGCCGGTGAGCCTTTCGGTCAGCTTCACCGATCCCGGGGGCAGTGGCACCGCGCCGTGGGCCTACGCCATCGCGTGGGGCGACGGCGCCACGAGCACGGGCACGACCCCCTCCTCGCCGATCGCGGCGTCGCACGTTTACTCGGCGGAAGGCCTGGACAGCGTGCGCGTCACCGTCACGAACAGCGCGGGAGGGACCGGTTCGGATTCGCTGGCTGTGCTGGTCTCCTCATCCGTGGTCATGGTCGGCGCCGGAGATATCGCGGACTGCACCAGAAGCGGGGATTCCCTCACGGCAAATCTGATGGACACCATCCCGGGCACCGTGTTCGTGCTGGGCGACAACGCCTACCCGAACGGGTCGAGTAGCGACTACGCGAACTGCTACGCGCCCACCTGGGGCCGCCACAAGGCGCGCACTCGTCCGATCCCCGGGAATCACGACTATGTGAGTCACGACTCGTCCGGCTACTTCGGCTACTTCGGTGCGGCGGCGGGTGATCCCGCCAAGGGCTACTACAGTTACGACCTCGGCGCCTGGCATATCATCGCGCTGAACAGCCAGATCGCCCATTGGACGGGCTCGCCCCAGGAGCAGTGGCTGCGCGCCGATCTCGCGGCGAGCACCAAGCGCTGCACGCTCGCCTACTGGCATTATCCCCTCTTCAGCTCCAGTACCGTCGAGGTCGACACGGCATCGCGAGCGCTGTGGCGCGCGCTGTACGACGCCGGAGTCGAGCTCGTGCTCAACGGCCATCATCACGACTATGAGCGGTTCGCGCCCGAGACTCCGACGGGTGCGCTGGATCCGACCTACGGCATCCGCGAAATCATCGTCGGGACCGGGGGCGGCGAGGGGCTGTTCCCCTTCGGCACGATCGCGCCGAACTCCGAGGTGCGCGACAACGTCACGTTCGGCGTCCTCAAACTGACGCTTCGCACCGGCGGCTTCGATTGGAAGTTTATCCCGATCCCCGGCAAGACGTTCACCGACGCGGGGAGCGGCACCTGCCACGATTCTCCATCGGCCCCGCCGCCTGTAAATCACGCCCCCACCGGCGCTCCCGGCGGACCGTACTCGGGGCCGGAGGCCGGGACGGTGAGCTTCAACGGCAGCGGGTCGTCCGATCCCGACGGCGACGCGCTCACCTACGCCTGGAGCTTCGGCGACGGGAGCAGCGGCACCGGCGTGAACCCGAGCCATGCATACGCCGATAACGGCAGCTACACCGTGACGCTCACCGTCACCGATACGCACGGAGCGGCGAGCGCACCGGCGACCACGACAGCGACGATCGCGAATGTCGCACCGGCCGTGACGGCCGGCCCCAACCAGTCGGCCACGATCGGCACCCCGGTCACCGTGAGCGCCACCTTCAGCGATCCCGGCGTGAGCGACGGCCCTTGGGCGTACGCGGTCGCCTGGGGTGACGGCTTGCCCGCGACCACCGGCAGCACGACGAGCCAGACGAACCCGATCACGGCCACGCACACATATGCCCTGCCCGGCACGTACACGGTGAGCATGACAGTCACCGACAAAGACGGCGGAGCGGGCTCGGGACAGCTCACTGTAACGGTCGGCACTGCGCCGAACCGGCCGCCCACGGCCGCCGCAGGCGGCCCCTACTCGGGCGCCGAGGGCGCAGCCGTCAGCTTCGACGGCAGCGGCTCGTCCGATCCCGACGGCGACGCCCTGACCTATGCCTGGAACTTTGGCGACGGCAGCACCGGCACTGGCGTGAGACCGAGCCACGCGTACGCCGACAACCGTGGCTACACGGTCACGCTCACCGTCACCGACTCGCGCGGCGCGTCCAGCTCACCGTCCTCGACCACGGCGGCGATCGCGAATGTCGCACCGGCGGTGAACCCCGGACCAAACCAGACGGCCACCACGGGTAGCCCCGTCACGCTCAGCGCCGGCTTCAGCGATCCCGGCGCGAACGATGCCCCCTGGGCGTACTCGATCGACTGGGGCGACGGTACCCCGGCGACGACCGGCAGCACGACGAGCCAGGCGAGCCCGATCACCGCAAGCCACACCTACACTGCGACGGGCGCGAGCACGGTACGGGTCACCGTGACCGACAAGGACGGCGCCGCAGGGGTGGGCGCCAAGTCGATCACCGTCTCCGCCGGGTCGGCAACCGTCACCCTGGTCGGTGCGGGGAACATCGCGCGCTGCGACCGCACCGGCGACGAAGCCACGGCGGCTATTCTCGACACCATCCCGGGCAGCGTGTTCGCGGACGGGGACGGCGCCTACCCAGGCGGGACGTCCACCGCCTATGGCAACTGCTACGATCCGTCTTGGGGCCGCCACAAGGCCCGCACCTTCCCCGTGCCCGGGCACCGCGACTACGACTCGAGCTCGACCGCCAGCGGATACTTTGGTTACTGGGGCGCCCGGGCCGGCGATCCGACCCAAGGCTACTACAGCTTCGATCTCGCTGCCTGGCACGTCGTCGTCTTGAACAGCAACAACACCTACGTCTCGACGGCCGCCGGCTCGCCGCAGGAGACGTGGCTCCGGGCGGACCTCGCCGCGACCACGAAGGCGTGCGTGCTGGCGCTGTTCCACAACCCGCGCTTCTACTCCACTACCTCGAGTACCTTCTCGCCGACCAGCTCGGTGAAGCCGTTCTGGGACGACCTCTACGCCGCCCACGCCGAGCTGATCATCAATGGGCACATGCGCGACTACGAGCGGTTCGCGCCGCAGACGCCCACGGGGGCGGCGGATCCGGTGAACGGCATCCGCGAGATCATCGTGGGCACGGGTGGGGAGGGTCAGGACCTGCCCAACACCCTCATCATCCCGAACAGCGAAGTGAATATCAGCGGGGTGTTCGGTGTGCTGAAGCTCACGCTGGGGGACGGCACGTACGCGTGGCAGTTCATCCCAGTCGCCGGGCAGACAGCCACGGACTCAGGGAGTGGCTCCTGCCGCTGACCCGTTGATCGCGAGCGTCGCGTCGCCGCAACACTGGCTTCTTTCCGCATCAGGCGGACTAGTTGTACGCACGCAGCAGTCTCGGGCGTGAGCCCCTCACCCTCGCCTTGGCCTCTTACTTGCCTACGTGCCACTGCTGATAGCACGCAACGCGGTGCGCGTGCCACGTTGCGACGCCCCTTCACCAGGGCGGACCCCAGAAACGTGCGGGGATTGGGACTGGCTATGACCGTCTCCACTGGAGACTTCCGGAAGCTGATCGGCGTCCCCGATCTCCCCCCTGCGACGAGCCCGTTCGATCCGGGCTACGACCCCGTGACGCTCGAGAGCCACCTCGCCCAGAGCGGTCACCTCATGTCGCGCCTCAAGCTCTCGATGGCGTGCTGGCTGATCGCTGACGAGGCTGCCGTCCGCCGCAAGATCGCCGCCGCGCGTCGCTACGGGGTCCCGATCGTCACCGGCGGCGGCCCGTTCGAGGTGGCGGCGGCGACCGGCCGGTTGCCGGCCTACGTCGAGCTGTGCCACGACCTGGGAGTGACCCGCATCGAGTGCGGGGCGGGCTTCACCGACCTAGAGCTCGACCCGCTGGAGATCGTGAGCATGGCCGGGGAGCGCGGCCTGGAAGTCCAGTACGAGCTCGGCAAGAAGCTCGACGGCGCGTTCGGACGGGACACGGTCGACGCGCTGATCGATGTGGGGTGGCGTTGGCTCGACGCGGGCGCCGCGCAGCTCGTGATCGAGGCCCGCGAGAGCGCGCAGGCGATCGGGCTGTTCGACGCCGAGGGCCGGCTCAACCGCGGCTTCGCGGACCGGTTCGCGGTGGCGTTCGGGCTCGAGGCCGTGGCGTTTGAGGCGCCGAGCAAGCCGAGCCAGTTCGCGCTGCTGGACCACTTCGGACGCGACGTGCAGCTGTGCAATGTCCGGCTGGAGGAGCTGCTGCGCGTCGAGATCTACCGGCGCGGCCTGCACGCCGACGCATTCGACAAGGATCGCCTGCGGCTCCCCGGCGTGGAGGTGCCGGCCGTCGACCTGGCGTGGTCCGCAGCCGGATGACGGATGCGGCGGGCAGTGTGGCGATCGCGTGCTCCTGCGGCTCGCTGAATCGCTTCGAGACCGCAGGCGGCTACGCGATCGTCGCGGTGGACGTGATCCGGACGATGACCACCGCGGTGACCGCCGCGGCGCTCGGGCGCCGGGTGTTCCCCGCCCCGACGGTCGCCGCGGCTCTCGAGCAGGGCGCCTGCCTCGAGCGACCGCTGCTGGTGGGAGAAGTGGACGGCCGCATGCCGGGGGGTTTCGACCTCACCAACAGCCCCGCCGCCCTCGCGCAGCGCCACGACATCGAGCGGCCGATGGTGCTGGTCACGTCTTCCGGCACGCCGCTGCTCCACCACGCCCGGCTGGCGGGAGGCCCGGTGTATCTCGCCTGCCTGCGGAACGCCCGGCATCTGGGCCGGTGGCTGGCGCGCCGCCACGCGCGGGTCGCGCTCGTCGCTGCGGCCAGCCGGGGAGAGTTCCGCGAAGAAGATCAGTTCTGCTGTGCTCGTATCGCAGGCGAACTCTGCCACGCCGGCTATCGCCCCGCAGACGCGGAAACCGAAGCAGTGATCCGGCACTGGTGCGCCGCCCCCTCGGACGCCTGGCTCGGGAGCAACAGCGTCGCTTATCTGCGCCGTACGGGGCAGCGCGAGGACTTGGAGTTCGTGCTCCAGCACGTCGACGACCTCCCCGCCGTCTTCGCGCTGCAGCAGGACGAGATCGTCGCGCTCACATCCGCGGCCGAGGCGCTCGCATGAGTCGCGTCGACGGGTCCGTTCCGGTGGTCGTGCTGGGGTTCCACTACGGCGGCTTGGGCATCGCGCGCAGCCTCGGGCGGCTTGGCGTCCAGGTGTACGCGGTAGACCGCGATCCCCGCGCCGCCGGCTTCGCTTCGCGGTATTGCCGCGAGGCGCACGTCTGGGACGTCGACCGAGCGGCGCCGGAAGATACGCTGACCTTCCTCGACGTCCTGGGCGAGCGGCTCGGTCGGGCGGTCCTGATCCCGACCAGCGATCCGGGCGCGGTCCTGGTGGAGCGCCACGCCACCGACCTCGCCGGCCGGTATCTGTTCCAGCGGCCGCGTACCGGCCTGGTGCGCGGGCTCACGGACAAGCGCGAGGTGCACCGACTGGCGACCGAGTTCGGCGTCCCGACCCCTGCGGCCCTGTTCCCGCGATCGCGCAGCGACGTCGAGCGATTCGCGGCGCAGCTGCCGTTTCCGGTGGTGCTCAAGGGCATCGACCCCGCCCTCCTGGAGCGGCGCACCGGGCAGCGGGTGGCGGTGGTGTCGGACCCGGACGAGCTGCTCCGCCGCTACGACGCGTGGGAGGATCCCGCCGCGCCGAACTTGATGCTGCAGGAATACGTCCCGGGCGGCGATGACTGCGTGTGGATGTTCAACGGCTATTTCGACGGGCGCTCCGCCTGCCTCGCCGCCTTCACCGGCCGGAAGCTGCGGCAGCACCCCGCACGCGCCGGGGCCACGAGTCTGGGAATCTGCGAGCGCAACGAGACGGTCGAGCGGCTCACCGTCGACTTCATGCGGGCCCTGGGATACTGCGGCGTGCTCGACATCGGCTACCGCTACGACTCGCGGGACGGGCTGTACAAGCTGCTCGACCCGAACCCGCGCGTCGGGGCGACGTTCCGGTTGTTCGTGGACGATCGTGGCCTGGACGTGACGCGGTGCCTGTATCTCGATCTCACGGGACAGCCTGTCCCACGCGGGAAGCTGCGCGAGCGGCGCAAGTGGATCGTGGAGGATCGCGATCTGGAGTCGAGCTTGGAGGCGGCGCGGGGCGGCGGGCTGACGCTCGGTCGCTGGCTCGCGTCCCTCCCCGGGATCGAGGAGGGCGCTTGGTTCGCGCGCGACGACCTGGGACCGTTCCTGCACATGGTGCGGCGCCTCGGTGCACGCGCCTTCCACGGCGTCGCGGGGCGGCTGCGAGACGTCTGGGGGCGTGTCATCCACCGCCGCATCAAGAGCCTGCTCGGCGCGGCTGCGTTCCGGACCGGCTTGTACCGGCTGCTGCTCAGGCGCAAGGCCGCGATCGTGGTGTTCCACCGAGTGGGTACGCGCTCGGAGGACGGCCTCCCCGGCTGCACCACGCAGGAATTCCGTGCCTACTGCGACTTCTTCGCCGAGTACTTCCGAGTGATCTCTCTCGGGGAGTTGCTCGACCGGCTCGGTCGCGGGGAGGACGTGAGCCGCTGCCTCGTGATCACCTTCGACGACGGGTACCGCGACAACTACGACGTGGCGGCGATCGAGCTGGCGCACCGTGGGCTGCCGGCGTGCTTTTTCGTAGTCACCGGGCTCGTCGGGTCGCGCCGAGCGCCGCCCTGGAGTACCGCCGGTCGCACCGAGCTGGAATGGCTCAGCTGGGAGCAGCTCGGCCTCCTGGCGGCGCGCGGCTTCGAGATCGGCTCGCACACCGTGCACCACGTCGATTTCGGCCGGCTCACCGCTGCGGACGCGCTGCGTGAGATCACAGACTCGAAACGGCGTCTCGAACAGGCGCTCCGCACCCCAGTCCGCTATTTCAGCTACCCGTACGGCGGGCGCGATCAGATGCCGGACGCCTACCGGACACTGTTGCGTCCGGTCGGCTTCGCTTGCTGCCTCTCCGCTTACGGTGGGGTGGTCACGCCGGGGACGGACCCGCTGCATCTGCCAAGGATTCCTGTTTCACCCTGGTACCTCACTCCCGGACAGTTCGGGTTCGAGCTGCTGGAACTGGCATTCGCCGCGCCGCCCGGATCGAGGCGCCGGGTTCCCATCCCAAAGTCCTTGGCGCCGGCGTAACGACGTAGCCGCGCAGCTGTAAGCGGGGTGCCACGAATTTCCCCTCTGCATCGCCCGCGCCAAACCGGTAACACCATGTGATCAAAATGATTCGCCTCATCCGCTAACGCGCACGCAACCTGCGTAGGACCGGTGCAGTGCCGTTCGTGCGCGACTACTGACCCGAGGCCCCACGCCATGACCCTGCTGCGCCCCGGGTCCCTGTGCGCCATCGCCGTGCTCACGGCCTGTGTCGTGCTCACCACCTGCCGCGACAGTCAGGGTCCCAAGGCGTCGGCCGAGCGCGCGACACCGCCACCGCCCAGCCTCGCCACGTCGCCCGGCCCGGCGACGCTGGTCGGCGCGGGGAACATCGCCAAGTGCGGCGTGACCGGCGCGGCGGCGACGGCCGCCTTGCTCGACAATATCCCGGGCACCGTGTTCGCAGCCGGCGACGCCGCCTACGACAACGGTACGCTCACCCAATACCAGCAGTGCTACGGTCCGAGCTGGGGACAGCACAAAGCGCTCACCCAGCCGACGCCCGGTGAACGGGATTACAAGACGGCCAACGCGGCCGGCTACTTCAGCTACTTCGGCGCGGCGGCCGGGGACCCGAAGCAGGGCTACTACAGCTACGACCTCGGGACCTGGCATATCATCGTGCTGAACAGCGGCAGCAGCAGCCTGGTCCCCACCACGGCCACCTCACCTCAGGTGCAGTGGCTGAAGGCCGACCTGGCCGCTCACCCGGCGCGCTGCACCCTCGCCTACTGGCACAACCCGCTGTTCGACTCGAAGGATGCACCTAACGCGAACATCCGCCCGCTGTGGGACGTGCTGTATGCCGCCGGCGTGGATGTGGTGGTGAACGCGCACTACGCGTTCTACGAGCGGTTCGCGCCCCAGACGCCGGCCGGCGTCGCCGACTCGGCGCAGGGCATCCGGGAGTTCGTCGTGGGGACGGGGGGCGCCGAAACCGGGGCGTTCGGCACGGTCCGCCCCAACAGCGTGGTGAGGAACAGTGGCACCCCCGGCGTCTTGAAACTGACGCTCGACGACGGGAGCTACGCCTGGCAGTTCGTGCCGATCGCGGGCAAGACGTTCACCGACGCCGGCTCCGGGAGCTGCCACGGCGCGCTGCCGGTGGTGAGCGCCGGCCCCGATCTCACCACCAATCCGCAAGACACGATTCAGCTCGCGGTCAACTTCACCGACCCCGACCCGAACGATGCCCCATGGGCATACACGATCGGCTGGGGCGACGGCACCACGACCACCGGCAGCGCCGCGAGCCAGGCGACGCCGATCAGCGCCACCCACGCCTACACGGCGCTGGGTTTGTACAGTGTGCGCGTCACGGTGACCAACAGCGGCGGCGGGTCGGATGCGGACACCGTGGCCGTGCACGTGGTCGCGCCCAGCGTGTTGGTCGGCGCCGGAGATATCGCCGACTGTACCAAGAACGGGGATTCCCTCACTGCGAACCTGATGGACACCATTCCGGGCACCGTGATGGCCGTGGGCGACAACGCCTATC
>Ga0209375_1000383_pt1 | contig 38600 bp, 42 predicted proteins | sample GraSoiAngelo_131_FD_185888 | JGI IMG/M metagenome (GOLD analysis project Ga0209375, IMG submission 185888) | Grasslands soil microbial communities from the Angelo Coastal Reserve, California, USA - 14_0929_02_30cm (SPAdes) (version 2) | ecosystem: Environmental > Terrestrial > Soil > Grasslands ...
CGCATCACTCACCCGTATCCCTTGAGGCGACTTGGCGTTGTCACCTGAGGCAGGAGCCGGATGCGGTAATGCCGCACGTCCGGATCTGTGGAGGGGGTTACGGGCAACCGTCATCTCTACTCCGACTTCTCCTCGAACCGAGACCTGAAATCGTAGCTCTCACGGCTAATATTCGGCAGTTTCTAGCCTTTATCTGCGGCGATGCCGCCCATGGCGTGGCAGCACGCGCTGGCGGCTACTACACCTTCGCGAACGCGCGAACCGGGAATGTCCCAAGCCCTTTCGCCTTAACCGGGACGGCAAAGAAGCGACTGCCGCGATCAGGCTTTGTTTCGCGGCTAACGTCGTAGTCGGCCCAAGAGGCTTCGGCGAGAGGATGGGAGCAAAACGGGAGCAGAAAGCTTAGAGCGTTCGGGATGACTCCAGGAATTCGAGTAGGTCTGGCGGTCCCGACTCGGGGCGTCCACCCGCAGGTCGAATTCCCTTTCTGGGAGACGTGCCCCGGACAGAAGAAGTAAGGTCATGTGTGCGCCGGCGGAGCAGCGCAAGGACCGACGCCCTGGGCGGCCGATGCAGCGGGCGGCGTGGGCCGCGCTTCACTGATAGACTTCGGGGGCCTTCCCGCGGGCCTCCGAAAGGCGCATCGGGCGTCAGACCCTCTGGCATCTGGCTCGACCTCCCCACCCCCGGCACGCGGCGTCCGCGTCGCGTTCGAGGGGGGCTGCCGATGATTCTGTCCGAGACCGCCGAGAAGTTGGTGACGGCGCTACAGCGCGACGGCGCCCGCGTGCTGTGCTTTCCTTGTGTCGCCGGGGAACCGACTCCACGATCTACGAGGCCCACGAGGCCGTCCGAGAACTGATTCTCAACGGGCGCGCGCTGGCGAGCCCTAACGTCGCGTGCTCCGCCTGTCACCGCTTGCACCTCGTCGTAGGGCTGCGCACCGGAGGGTGATACGACGGTCAGTCGCCCAGCAGCGGGCGGCGCTGATGGCGCTTTGAACGGGAGAGAGCACAATGGCGGTCGAGGGAAAGTATTTGGTCTGGACGATGTCCGCGGCGGACTACTATACGCTTCGCGCGGCAGCAACTGATCCTCGTAAGGACGCAGTGCTGGGCACGGTACGCTGGACGATTGGCGGCAAGATCATGGAAGAGACGCGATCGCTCGGTTGGTGGGTCGACATCGACGTCGTCCTTGATCACGTCGGCAAGCCAGTCGATCCCATTCGTGGATCGATGCCGAGCTACAGCCTCGTCACGTGGGATATGCTTCAGCGCAGTACTCCCGGACTCTTCCCGATGAAGCCAGACAACCTCATTGGTTTCAGCCGCGCCGGACTTAGCGGCGAGCGCTAGAGACCCGCGCAGAAACACACCCGCCGCGTCAGTTCGTCGTCGGCGGGACTCGAATCCACGGTTCTTGGCAGCTCGGCACCTGCGGATAGTAACCGTGCGCGCTTGGGCAGTAGTACTAATACATGCCCGCGCCAGGCTGAGCGCCCTGCGGCGGTTCGATGTAGACCGGGGGCTCTTCTAGGACGACTGGCGGCGGGCCGTAGTACGCGGGCGGATAGTACCAATATGGGTAGGGCGGTCCCCACCACCAGGGGCCGACACCTACGATGAATTGGCTGCCGTGACCGTGATGCCGACCGTGGTGACTGCCGCCACGCCCGCCCCGCCCTTCACTCGCAGACACCGCGAGCAGAAGTAGGAGTGTCGACAGGAGGAAAATGGCGCCGAACCGTCTCAGCAGCATGAATCCGATGAATCTCTGCGGCTGACGCTATGCCCGACGCAATCCGTGGGTCAACTCGCGCGACGCGATACGGTGCTCCGCGTCGTGCGGGCTCCTCGGCGCGGTCAGGGCCCGGCGCGGTCCGCTCTCTGCGTGCGATCTGGAAGCATTTCGGGATGCTGTCTTGTGGCAGACTACCGTCGGCCAGTTTTCTGGCGGATGAGAACGCGACGCTGATCCATGACAAGAACGTTACCCGCGTCGATTCGGAGGCCGGTATTGGACCTTCGGCCAATGGGGAACGACGAGCACAAAGGCGCGACCGCAGAGCCCGCAGATGCGGCGCTCGGCGAGTGGCACTACTCGATGACCTGATCCGCCCGCAGCAGCAGCGAGGGCGGGAGGGTGAGGCCGAGGGCCTTGGCGGTCCTGAGGTCTGCGGCGCACGGGTTCTTCACTGCGCATGGATTCTGGGCCGACGGCTGCTGTCCCAAGGCCGTGGCGCCGACGAATCCGAGGGATACGTGACGACGATTGAGAAGCTGCCGCTAAAACGATCGGATGAGGCGCTCGATTCGCTCGTCGTGGGACTGGAACGGGTCTTTGCAGAGGATCGTCTCGCGTTCCGGGTCGTTGAGCTTCAGGTAGACCCAGTCCACGCGGTAGTCCTTGCCCTTCAGGTTGGCCTGACGGATGAACTCGCCGCGCAGGCGGGCGCGCGTCGTCTGCGGCGGCACGTGTTTGGCCTGCTCGATCGTCTCGTCGTCGGTGATCCGGTCCACCTGATCGTTGAGCGCAAGCCGGTAGTAGACGCCCTTCTCGGGCCGGATGTCGTGGTACTGGAGGTCGAGCAACGAAACCTTCGGGTTGCGCCAGGAGAGCCGGTCGCGGTCCATGAACTTGTCGATCCACGCCTTCTTGATCACCCAGTCGAGCTCGCGCGAGAGCTGCATCAGGTCCGAGTCGAGCTTCGTGAGCACGTCGGCCCAGCGGGCGAGCACGTCCTTTGTCGCCAGGTCGGGGCTGATCGAGTCCACGTAGCGCGTCGCACACTCGAGGTACTCGAGCTGCATCTGGAGCGCAGTGAACGTGCGCCCGTCCTTGAGCGTGATCGCCTCTCTCAACGTCGGGTCGTGGGAGACGTCGCGTATCGCCTGCACGGGTGATTGCAGCGAATAATCTCGATCGAAGAATCCATCTTCAATCATGTCGAGTACCAGGGCCGTTGTCCCGAGCTTCAGATAGGTGGCCACTTCCGACATGTTCGAATCGCCCACGATGATGTGCAGGCGGCGATAACGCTCGGCCTCGGCGTGCGGCTCGTCGCGCGTGTTGATGATCGAGCGCGTCGAGGTCGTGGCGCCCGAGATCTCCTGGCAGATGTGCTGGGCGCGCTGCGAGAGGCAGTAGTGGAAGCCCCGCGGCGTCTGGAGCACCTTGCCTGCGCCCGCGAAGATCTGGCGGGTCACGAAGAAGGGGATGAGCACCTCGGCCAGGCGCTGAAATGGCACGTCGCGGCTGACGAGGTAATTCTCGTGACATCCGTAGGAATTGCCGGCCGAATCCGTATTGTTCTTGAACAACAGGATATTTCCCTCAATGCCGTCTTCCCGCAGGCGCTGCTCGGCCTGGTGCCGGAGGTCGTCGACGATCCGCTCCCCCGCCTTGTCGTGGATGACGAGCTCGGCGACGTCATCGCACTCGGGCGTCGCGTACTCGGGGTGGAACCCGGTGTCGAGGTAGAGGCGCGAGCCGTTCTCGAGGAAGACGTTCGCGTTGCGGGCGCCGGGGATGACCTTCTCGAAGAGGTACCGCGCGACGTTGTCGGGCGACAGGCGACGCTCGCCGTTCAGGGTGCAGGTGAGACCGTACTCGTTCTCGAGGCCGAAGATCCGGCGCTTCATCTGGGTTGGCGCCGGGATTTCCGATATGGACTCATGCTGCTGAGCGAGCCGCACGCTCTCCAACCTGCCGTTCCGCCGGTGCGGAATAAGTGACAGGGGGGCTTTCTCGGGATTCCTGGCCTCCTGACCGTGAGTGCTCCGGGGCGTACCATCCATGATTACCCGACCCGAGAGACACCCCCGCCGGGATCGATCCGCTCCTCGTCTCACTCCCTCCGTGTACTGTTCTCTCGAGAGCCGCCTACGCTACGAGAGCGGAACTCCCTCGCCCTGGACGACGGGTTCCTATCCTACTCACCGGTGCAGCACCCAGGTACATCGACATCAAGCGCTCGCGCTCCGATTCCAAAGTCTTTCGTCTGTCACCTTCCAGGGTTGTCTTCACTCGGTGGCCCGAACCAGTCAGGCATGCCTCGTAGTACCGCCTGAGCCCTTCGACGCCACCTGTTGCAAATGCGTTTTCCGCGTGCTCCTTCAGCATCCAACCCGGGATCAAGTCTTTACCGCCTTCGTATACATCCAGGACGACCGCCAGCATCGCCGCCCCTCTGTCCATTCCCACCCTCCGAGTCTCCTCGACACCCTACACTCCGTCTCCCCCGGGAGGACGTAGTATAGGCTGATTTCGGAGAGGTAAAACATGAGTCAGCAGTGGACCTGTGCAAAGTGCGATCAGCCGATTCTCAAGGGCCAGCCGTTCACGACAGCAATCGTCCCGGGGCGGTCGCCCAAACCAGGCGTTGTCTCGGGAAAGGTCCTGGTTCACAAGAACGAGAGGGATTGCAAGAAGCCCCAGACGGCTGATCGTCTTTGATAACGAATGGCTAACGTCCGCACTCGGGCGTCGAGGTTTTCTTGGCCGCGATCTCTGTCAGCCGCGAGCTTTGCCCACGTGTTCCTTTCGAAGTTGTACTGATAGACATTCCCGCCCTCGTCGAGCGCGAGGAGGGCGTCTTCCGATGCGCAAATTTGCGAACGTCGTCGCGCAGGTCCACGAGCGCGTGCCCTGTCAAGGTCCATCGCGGCTGCGTCATGGAGAAGATGCGCGCGGGCTCGGTCGCCGAGCGCGTTCGGTTGGCCGGCGGCGTCGGAGAGTCATCGTCACGGAGGCCTGACGCAGCGGCCACCTGTTGGACCAACGTCCAATAGGCGGCGCGGCTGACGTGCTCTAGATTCCAGCCGCGATGAACTCTTCGCCCTCGAAGCCCGGCCGGACTCTTGGTCGTCCGCGGCGACTGGAATTCAAGGCCGATCGTCCTCGCCAGATCGACCGGTATATCGACTACTTTGGTAACGGCACGGCAAGCAGCGCCGCCACCTCCCTCGAGCATTACGCCGCCGCGACCTGATTCCCACTCCTCGCTTCCCTCTCTATGCTCGGCGGCACGTGACCTTAGGTCCAATAGCGATCAGACGGACGCAGGCCTAGGGTGGGTGTGTGAACGATATCGTGAAGGACGTACCGATCATCGCGATCGTGGACGACGACGCGTCGGTCCGTCGCTCGCTCCTTCGCGTCGTGCGGTCGGCCGGTTACAAGGCCGAGACGTTCGCGTCCGCCCGCGAGTTCCTCGACTGGCTGCCTCGGAATCAAGCGGCCTGCCTCGTGCTCGACGTCCAGATGGCTGAGATGAACGGGTTCGACCTTCAGAACAGGCTGACGGTACCGATCATCTTCATCACGGCACATAACGACGCCTCGACCCTCGAGCGCATCGAGAAGTCAGGGGCGGCCGGACTCCTGCGCAAGCCCTTCGACGCTCCGGCCGTGCTGGACGCCATCCGGCGCGCGGTGCGAGCGAACCACGAGCGAAACGCCGCGGCCGGTGGCGGTGGCCCTGCGCCCGCCGTAACGGCGTCAGTCGACGAGCTCGGTGGCTGAGCGTCAGTGACGCCGACGACCGGAAGCTACGCCCTGGAGCGTCGGTTATAGACGGCCAGGCGCGGGCGTTCGGTCAGCCGGGCTGCTCGTGAAGTCGGTAGTGGTCGGGCTGTGAACTGCTCTCAGGAGGTGCTCCATGCGAAAAGTGACGCGTGCTCTTGTTGGCGCCATCCTAGCGAGCCTTGTCGCGGCGGCGGTCAGCGTGTATGCCGAGACGCCGACAGAGGCCGATTTCGCCGCCTGCAATACGGACGCGCAAGCCGCCATGAAGGCGGGCACCGCCACTCCGACGACAAAGGACTACGTGCGCGTGGAGGCAGCCCGGACGGACAGCGCAGCGACGTGGACCACCTGGGTCTGGCCGATCAGCATGGAGTCCTCGGATCCCCAGCTTATTGGGATGGCGACAGATGGGATCACGGACGCCGCGTATCAGGCGACATATCGCACGTGCATGCGACGGAATGGATTCTGAGAAGACTGATACGGAGGACCGTACCAGGGATCGGAGGGAATGGGCAGCGGGAGGCGACTCGGCGGCGGTGTCTCTCGACGGCACGGTTCGGTTCGACCTAACCCGGAAGCACCGGTCACATAAGCCCCAGGGTTTGCCCGACGCACCGCCGGCAACGTGTCGGGAAGCGTGAACAAGTTGACGACGGGACGGTCCGCTCGGTTCAGGAGGTCTTGTCAATGAAGCCAGAGACGGCAGCGAAGGTGAAGTATGGAGTTTGGGGCCTGATTTGTGGGGCAGTCATCGCAATGATCATCGGCTTTGCGTGGGGTGGCTGGACAACCGCCGGCACTACCCAAACGATCACGAAAGAGGCGGTCTTGGCGAGTCAGGCGGCGATCTGCGTCGCCCAATTTATGAAGGAACCGAACCATGAAAAGAAACTTAAAGAACTCGCGGAAGTAAGTAGCTGGCAGAGAGCTGAAGTCATTGAAAAAGGTGGCTGGGATAAGATGCCCGGGCAAGCAAAGGCTGGCTCTACTGTAGCCCGAGCATGCGCCGATGGGCTTGAAGTTCTTTTCAAGAAGTGAAATCGGGACGTGCTTGTGAGCTTTGCCGCGCACGTCCTGAAGGAGGTAGGTCTTCGTCCGACCTAACGAGATTCGGGGCGCAAGGGCCATCCACAACCAGGAGGTTCCCAGATGCCAACATACATTTCCCTGCTCCGGTTCACTCAGAAGGGCGTGGAGTCAATCAAGGACGGCCCAAAGAGGCTGGACGCCGCGAAGGAGAGATTCCGCAAAGGGGGCGGCGAGTTGAAGGCGTTCTATCTGGTGACCGGCCAGTACGACGCTGTCGCGATCTCGGAAGCCCCCGACGACGCCACCGTGGCCAAGCTCGCGCTCGGCAATGCGTCGATGGGCTTCGTTCGGACGGAGACGCTCCGGGCTTTCACTGAGGATGAGTACCGGCAGATCGTCGGGTCGCTTTCGTAGAGCCTATTCCTATCGCCGCTCGCCTAGCATCTTGCCGTCGCGCCCCGTTCAAATGCCGGCGAGCGGGCTTATCGAGCTTACCGTCACGAACGTCCGCATAGAGCGCGGCGCTTTGGACGATCCAAGTTCGGCATCGGCAACCCGGGCGATCCGCGCCTTCGTCGATCTCCTCGCCGTCAGCTGGATCATTCGGGAGAACCCCGCGCTATTGCGCCGCGGAGGTGGACGCCGGTGTGGGCGAGCCTCCCATGCCCTCGACTCCGTAATCATTCGTAAGTCGCCTCCGCCCCGTCTCCGAAAATTCGACGGCTGGGCGTCACGAAGCTCGGCGAAGGGGTTGGGTCGGAACCTGGACGCCGTCGTGAGCGAATACTTGTGGGCACCGCTCCGCGGACCAATCCAGGTTAAATCACCCGCGGTAAGCTCGGCGTGGGCGAGGCCACCTTACGGCGGCAAAGCGGCGAGGCGGGCGCATTTCGTCAACCCCGCTCGTCGGATGATATCGAGCGAATAGGTGAAACACTCGTTCCGGCGACCGTGACGGTACACGCCGTTTCGACGACCATACCGGCCCATTCCGCCATCAAATCACGCGGAAATGCCGAAGCGCCTCTTCGATCGCCTCACGCTTTTCGGGCGGGCACGGCTCGATGTCACGATCCCGACGGGCCCGGTTCGCCCCACGCAGCGTCGGTACGCCGTGAACCTCCTTGACATGAGCGATCCACCCCGTTTTCGGGATGAAGCCGTGGTGGCGCTGCACGAACTTCTGAATCTCGGCGTACGTGGCCATTGCATGCCCTCCACGATCGTACCTTGCTGCATCAGAGGACCTATGATGCGGGGGTGACTGATCTGGCCGCAGGCGTTGCGGTGCCCATGCCGAGCAGTTTGCGCATCAGTCGGCGTTTGACCAGCTCGACGAGGGCGAGATAGGTGATGGTCACTCCGCCGAGGAATACGAAGTACGCGCCCGGGAGCGGCACGAAGCCGAGCGTAGCGGCGAGCGGCGTGAAGGGCAAGACCACACCGATTAGCACCACAAGCACAGTGGTGACCGCCAGCGGGAGGCTCGGCCGGCTGCGCAAGGGATTGCCAGCAGTCCGGATGACGAAGAGGACGAGCGTCTGCGTCGCGAGCGACTCGACGAACCAACCCGTCTGGAAGAGCGCCTCGGAGGCGCGGAAGACCCACAGCAGCACCCCAAACGTGAGGAAGTCGTAGATCGAGCTGATGGGCCCGATCACCACCATGAACCTCCGGATGATCCCGATGTCCCACCGCTGCGGGGTCCGGATGAATGCTTCGTCGACATTGTCGGTGGGGATCGTGACCTGGGCGAGATCGTAGAGGAAGTTGTTGAGCAGGATCTGGGTCGGCAGCATCGGCAGGAACGGCAGGAAGAGAAACGCGCCGGCCATGCTGAACATGTTGCCAAAGTTCGAGCTGGTCCCCATCAACAGGTACTTCATCACGTTGCCGAAGGCCCGGCGACCCTCGAGAATTCCGGTGTGCAGGACGTTCAGGTTGCGCTCGAGCAGGATAATGTCGGCGGCGTCCTTAGCGACGTCGACGGCGGTCGCAACGGACACGCCGACGTCCGCCGTGTGGATGGAGGGCGCGTCGTTGATGCCGTCGCCCAGGAAGCCGACGACGTGGTTGCGACTCTTGAGTGCGAGTATGATGCGGTTTTTCTGCGCGGGTGAGACGCGGGCGAAGACGGTCGTTTGCTCAGCTACCGCAGCGAGAGCGCTGTCGGTCATGCGCTCGATCTGGTCGCCGGCGACGATGCGGGCACTGTCGAGGCCGACCTGACCGCAGACGTGCTGGGCGACGAGCTCGTTGTCGCCGGTGAGGATCTTCACCACAACGCCGTCGCGGCGGAGCGCGTGGAGCGTCTCGGCGACTCCCTCCATCGGCGGATCGAAGAAGGCCACGAAGCCGGCAAGTACGAGCTCACGCTCGTCGTCGGCCGAGTACACGGCTTGGGGCGGCACCCTCGCGTAAGCGACGGCCAAGACTCGAGATCCGTGAGCGCTCAGGTCGCGGTAGGTCGCTTCGCAGCGCGCGCGCATCGCCTCATCGAGGCGAGCGCTGCCACGATCCGTCTCGTACGCCGTGCAGCGGGCGATGACGCCCTCCGGAGCCCCCTTCGTGATCAGTAGCCGCCCGCCGCCATTCTCAACGACGACGGAGAGTCGTCGGCGCTCGAAGTCGAACGGGATCTCGTCGATCTTTCGGTATCCGTTGATGGCCGCTGCGCCACGTTTCAGAATCGCCCCGTCCAGCGGACTCTTAATGCCCGTTTGGTAGGAGCTGTTGACGTACGCGAGGGCCAACGGCCGCTCCGAGACCTGGCCGAGCGGGTCAAGGTGGCGGTCGAGCACCATTTCACCGCTCGTGAGCGTGCCGGTCTTGTCGCTGAAGAGGACGTCCATGCTGCCGAAGTTCTCGATCGCCTCGAGATGCTTGACGATCACCTTCTGGCGCGCCATGTGCGCGGCCCCGCGGGAGAGGGTGACGGCGCTGATCATTGGCAGGAACTCGGGCGTCAGGCCCACCGCCAGTGCCACCGCGAAGAGCAGCGACTCGAGAAACGCGTGATGCAGGAGCGCGCCCGCCAGGAGGACGAAGAGGACGAGGAAGAACACCGTGCGCATGATGAGGAGCGCGAACTGCCTGGTGCCGCGCTCGAACTCCGTCTCGGGCGGGCGCGTCGACAGGCGCGCGGCAATGTCGCCGAACGCGGTTGCGGCCCGGTCGCGACGACCAGCGCGGTCGCCGTGCCGCTCACAACCGACGTGCCGAGGAAGACCACGTTGCGTGCGTGCGCCGGCTGCCGCGGCGCGATCTCGATGTCGGCCGCGTCCTTCTCGGCCGGCATCGACTCGCCCGTCAGTGCGGCCTGCTGGACGTGGAGGTCTCGCGCCTCGAGGAGGCGCGCGTCGGCAGGAACGCGATCGCCGGCCGCGAGTCGGACGATGTCACCGGGGACCAGCTCGCGCCGTCGAATCTCGAGCCAGGTTCCATCGCGGAGGGCGGTCGCCGTCGGCGCCACGGTGTCGCGCAGCCGCTCGGCGACGCGATGGGAGCGATAGGTCTGGACGAAGTTGAGTACGACGCTCAGGGCCACCATGAGAACGATGATGGAGGCATTGACCCGCTCGCCGAGGATCGCGGAGGCGGCGCTCGCGATCAGCAGAATGATGACCAGCGGATTCGCCAGGAGCAAGAGGATTTGGACGAGGCCGGCCGTGCGCGGCGCGCGCGCGGGCTCGTTCGGGCCGACCTCGCCGAGCCTTCGGCGCGCCTCGTCGGCGGTCAAGCCTCCGCGTGAGGCATGGAGCTCCGCGAGGAGCACGTCGACGGGGCCGTGCGGCACCGTCACGGCTGACGGCGCTCCTGCATTGTCACCACTGCGATGTCCAGTCGCGCCTCCGGCATGTCGTCGCGTGCCTGGCGATATTACGCCTTGAGCTCGATGAGCGTGTCGATGTTTGCGCGCTGTTACATCTTCTGCGAACTCACTGAGAGAGGGAAGCCAACCCTCTTCGCCTGGGGAAAACGGTGTCCGTGGACTGAAGTGAAACTGCCCGGTCAGAGAACAGTTGCATTGCCATCACCTACGTTTTGGGACATCCAAGAGCTCTTCAGGAAGGGATGATGTCCACCGAGCCGTAAAGCTCTACGAGCTCTCGGCGCACCTCCGCCTCGGTCTGGGTAGACGGATGCGACCACCTCATATTCTGGCTGGGTGAGGTTGGTCGTGATCTCCAGCCCAATGCCGTTCGGGGCGGAGAGTAGATCGAGCAGAAGCTTTCAGAGTTCGCGCGGTTCGTATGGAACGCGAGATGCTGCATGCCTCCGCGTCTCGATTGCCGAAGCAGTAGTGCTCCCCGCTGATCTCGCTTGACTTACCGCGTCTATTATTATATAAATTATATATCAAATATAACTTATATACCTCCAGATGGGGCTGCGTGTCCGGTCAGGAGTCAGCTGGGCCGGCAGGGAGTGGTGATGTTCCCGAATAAGACGAAAGTCCTCCTCATTCTCACGCAGGACGTTCTGGACCGGGCTCGGGTCTTGGCGGGGGAGGCGACGACCGCGCTCAAGCTCCCGGTGAGCCTCCAGATCGTCCTCCGGGCCCTCATCGAAGTGGGGCTGAAGCGGGATAACCACCTGGCCCTCCTCGCCAACGTTGAGGGTCAGGCCAAGGCGGTTCGCCACCAGCGGAGCGTGGCGGGCCGAGCAGGACTGAGGGGGAACTGACCGCAAAGACGGCTGACGTTTTCCGGATCGGCCCCAAACAGAGGGACGGAAATACGGTGAACGGTGAGAGGAGACTAGGAGGTGGAAGTGGATAGAGGGGCGGCGATGCTGGCGGTCGTTCTGGATGTATACGAAGGCGGTAAGGACTTGATCCCGGGTTGGAAGCTGAAGGAGCACGCGGAAAACGCGTTTGCAAAAGATGGCGTCGAAGGGCTCAGGCGGTACTACGAGGCGTGCCTGACGGGTTCGGGCCACCGAGTGAAGACAACCCTCGAACGTGACAGACGAAAGACTTTGGAATCGGAGCGCGAGCACTTCATGTCGATGTACCTGGGTGCTGCGCGGTGAATAGGATGGAAACCATCGTCCCAGAGCGCAGGAGCCCCGGCGTACGAAAACAGACCTGTCCGGGATGGTTTTAACCCGGAGTTATAAACACGAAGATCTTCGAGAGGAGAGCACCATGAACACCATGCTTCGCTGGTCCCCGACCCGGCAGTTCCATTTCCACCCCGACGTCAACGACCTATCCGAGAGGTTCTTCGGCGGCGCCACGGATGAGACCGCTCAGCGTGCGTCGTGGCTTCCGGCTGCGGAGGGGCGGATGGAGGACGGCACCTACGTCATCCAGCTCGCCCTGCCGGGCGTGGATCCGCAGGACGTGAAGGTGTCCTTGATGGACAATGTCCTCACCGTCAAGGGCGAGCGCAAGGCCGATCACGACACCGTGGGCAAGGACTATTTCGTCCGCGAGGTCGCGTACGGCGCGTTCGAGCGGAATTTCGCCCTTCCTGAAGGCGTCAACGCCGCCCAAGTGGAGGCGAAGTACGCGAGGGGCATGCTCGAGGTGAGGGTCCCCGCGCCGCAAGCCACGACGCCGAGGACGATCGAAGTCAAGGCTGCCTGAGCGAGGCCGGCCGCGACCGAGGCCGTGCCGGTGTCGACCGGCACGTGCCCCGGCCTCGGCCTTCGCTCGTCACCACTGCGCGGAGATCGGCACGCCACTCACCGCGGTCAGCGCCACAACGATGCACAGCGGGCCGCGTCAACAGCGGCGCGCCGCTCACCCCGAGCAGTTCTATGGGATCGCGCCGTTCCCAAAAGGTCACCTTTGAGAAGAACCCAACAGGTCATCTGCTCCCGATTTGCTCCCACACCACCCCAAAACACGCTGAAACGAGACCAAACATCCGAGACCACCGCGCATCACCTAACTGGCGAACGTCTCGACTGTTATCTTGATATCGCCTGCGAGATCAGAGGGTTGCCGTTTCTGGCCTTCGCGCGCTCATAACCCAAAGGTCGCTGGCTCAAATCCAGCCCCCGCAACCATCGAAGACGAGGGGTTAGCGGACGCAAGAGCCGCTAGCCCCTTTCGTTTACCCAGACTTCACCCAGGAATTACGATCACGCCTTCTTCGGAGACCAGCCATACGCCTTGGCGCAGGCACCGCCCATCAGCATTGCGCGTTCGCTGTCGCTCAGGCGGTTGGTTCGGCGGAAGGGCTCGACGGCCTGTTCGTAGTTGACGACTGCGAAGGCGCGAGTCCAGTCGGTCCCCCAGAGGCAGCGTTCGAAACCCCAGGCGTCGAACACGCGGGCGAGGGGATCCCAGATGTCAGGGAAAGGATAGGGTTCTCGGGACAGCGTGCAGGCACCGCTGACCTTGATCATCGCGTTCCGGCGCTTGGCGAGGTCGAGCACCTTGGGCAGATCAGCCCAGGGCTGCGGCGGGGCGGGCGGCGTTCGAGGCTGCATGATGGCCAGATGGTCGATGATGAATCGCGTGTCGGGGTGGCGGTCGATGAGCGTTGCGCCCGCGTCCACGTTGCCCCAGCACAGCATGTTGACCGGAAAGTCGTACCGAACCGCGGCGCGCAGGATCCGGTCGAGCCCCGGGTGGTTCGGCTCGCGCCCAGCCTCTTTCGTCATCATGATCCGGATGCCGACCGCGCCCGGGGTCTTCTTCCAGTCGGCGATGACATCGGCCACCGCCGGATCATCCGGGTCGACCGGCTTGACGAGAGCGAACCGGCCGGGATGAGCCCGTTGCACTTCCACCGCATAGCTCGCGTCGTAGCGGTACATGGAAAAGGCGGAGATGAAGATCGCGCCGTCAACGCCGACCCTGTCCATCGCCGCCACCATCTCGTCTCCGGTGACGTGATCGGGCCAATTCGGGACACTGTGCCAAGGCCGTTTCGAGGTGTTCGCCTCATAGGAGTGGACCTGGGAATCGATGATCGCCATCGGGACGTTCCTCCGTGCCAAGCGGGTTCATCATCTACTTCAGGGGTGGCATGACTCCGGCGGGCAGTGGCATCTGCGCGACGTTCAGCGTCATTGACACCAGGCTGTAGTAGCCGACGGTGCCGACGAGATCGACGACGCCGCGCTCGCCGAAGGTGTCGTTGACGCGCTGGAACGTCGGGTCCGAGACGCTGCCCGTCGCCAGCAGTTCCGAGACGAAGTCGTAGACGGCCTCCTCGTCCTTTGCCATGCTCGCGGGGCGCTGGTTTGCTGCGATGGCATCGGCCGGGCTCAGCCCCGCCTCGAGGGCGAGTCGGCGATGCGCGTAGAATTCGTACTGCGCGGTCCACTTACGACCGGCCACGATGATCGCCACTTCGTTCAGCCGCTGGGGGATGGAGGTCCCGAACCGCACGAAGGCGCCGAGGCGCTGCACGAGATCGCAGAGCTCGGGGCTTCGCAGGAGCGCGTTGAAGGGACCGCGGAGACCGGCGCCGCGTGGGCCTGACTGGATCGCGTCGGCCACGCGCTTTTGATCCGCGGTCATCGTCTCCGGCGTCAGCGTCGTGAATCTCGGCTCACTCATCGCGTTCCTCCCTGATGGTGTCGACCCGACCCTGGGGCCGCGCGAAGCCCGGTCGCCTCGCGCCGGCAGAGTAGCAGGCGGACGGAGCCGCCGCTGACCTCGTTCGGCCCCTATGCTAGCGTTGACGCCCGGACCAAAAGATAGGGGAGGGTGTGACCGTGGACGCTTCGAACCAGGAGCTGCAACAGTACCTTTTCGATCTTCAAGGCTATTTGGTGATCCCCAACGTCCTGGGTGCGGCGGAGGTGGCTGAGCTGAATCGATTGATCGATGCGCAGCGGCTCCCCAGCCCCCGCGAAAAAATCCGCTTTGGCTCCGCCGCCGGCAAGCACGGACCGGATCATGGCTTTCTCAACTGGGGGGAGCCGTTCTGTCGCCTGCTGGATCATGAGGCGATCATGCCAATTCTTCGCCTTCGGCTCGGGGACTGCTTTCGGCTGGACCGTCTTTACGGGATCCGCATGCACAAGGGGCAGACCATGGGGGCCATGCACGCGGACTACGGGGCTTCGGCTCTCAACTCCTTCACCAGGCCAGGAGAGCGCTTTCACTTTGCCCCCAACGGTATCTACGAGGGGTTCACGGTCGTGGCCTGGAGTCTCACCGATGCCGGATCGGCCTACGGGGGATTCTGGTGTATTCCCGGGAGTCACAAGAGTCACTTCAAGCTGCCGCGCCAGATCCACGAGGCCCCGGAAAAGGCGTCCTGCGTGGTCATTCCGGAGATCCCGGCGGGGTCGGTCGTATTGTTCTCCGAGGCGGTGATGCACGGAACAGCCCCGTGGAGAGCCGACCACGAGCGCCGGACTCTGCTCTACAAGTATTGCGTCTCCCAGATGGCGTGGTCGCGGGCGCGCGTGCTTCCGCCACCCGATGTCCGGCTCACCCCGCGACAGGAAGCGCTCCTCACCGAGCCGGCGGATCCACATACGTTCGTTCCGTCACTCTTCAGCGACGGACCTGGCGTGGAGCGGTAGGGATCGCCCTGCCCCCTTACATGAAGGGACACGATATGAACGACAGTCGGATCGTGCCGGTGTTCCAGATCCTCGCCGAGGACATCCAGGCCCTGGGCATCCGCGCCGTGTTCGGGCTCATGAGCGACGACACGGCAGTCTTCGCGGTGACGCTCGATGGCCTCGGCGTCAAGTTCGTCGGAGCGCGGCACGAGAACAACGCCATCGCCATGGCCGAGGGCTATGCCTACTCCACGGGGGAGCTTGGCGTGGCCCTCATCGGCCGTGGTCCGGCCACGGCCAACGGGCTTCACGCCGCCGTGGGGGCCAGTCGCACGGGATCGAAGGTGCTGGTCATCTATGGCGACGCCGCTGTCGGGAGCGGAGCCGTCAACGGCATTGGTCCCGATTACAAGGGCTTCAACGCCCAGGCCGTGCTGGGTGCCGCGGGGCTGACCTGTTTCACGGCCGCCAGCGCGGCCACCGCGCGCCAGACCCTGGCCGACGCCATGACCGCCGCCAGTCACGGAGCTCTGGCCGCCCTGCTCCTGCCCACGAACGTGCAGATGATGAACGTGGAGGTCTGGGGACCGGCGCCGAAGATCACCCCTGCCAGCCAGCCGACGGGCGCGCGCAGACAATCCATCGACGCCGCCGCGGCGCTCCTGAGCAAGAGCCGGCGTCCCGTGATCGTGGCCGGCATGGGCGCTCATCGAGCCGGGGCGAAGGCGGCGTTGCAAGCCCTGGCGGAGAAGACCGGCGCCTTGCTGATGACCTCGGCGCGCGGCAAGGACATGTTCCACGGCCATCCGTACAACCTGGGCATCCTCGGATCCTTCTCCCACACCATGGGACGGCGCATGATGGACCAGGCCGATTGCGTGCTCGTGTTCGGCGCCGGGCTGAACTTTCTCACCATGAGCTTTGGTGCCGCCGTTCCCCAGGTGCCGATCATCCAGGTCGATTCCGTGCGAGCCCATATCGGGCGGTGGACCACGGCGGACGTGGCGGTGGTGGGCGATGCCCGGCTGGTGGCCGAGCAACTGCTGGCGGCGCTGCCGGGGCGGCATGGCTCCGAAAAGCCCTTTCACACCGCGGAGAACCTGGCCAGGATCTCGGGGTTCGACATCGCGTTCGATTTCGAGGCGGCTCACACGCCCCGCACCGTGGATCCCCGTGCGCTGGGAGTCGAGCTCGACCGGCTGCTGCCCCGGGAGCGCCACCTCGTGTACGACGCCGGAAATTTCCTCGGCATCCTGCCTTACATCACCGTCCCCACGCCCGGACATCTGAAGATGACGAGCGAGTTTGCATCCATCGGTCTGGGCTTCGGCACGGCGCTGGGGGTGGCGAAGGGTCGCCCACACGTCCCCACGGTGCTGGTGATCGGCGACGGCGGCTTCCTCATGACCATGAGCGAGCTGGAAACCGTGATCCGGGAGGACATCCCGTTGATCATCGTGCTGATGAACGACTGCGCCTACGGGGCGGAGCTGCACTTCCTGGCGATGCGCAAGCTCCCCGTCGGGAAGTCGGTGTTTCCGGACGTGGACTTCGCGACGGTGGCGGAGGCGTTCGGGTTCCAGGCGTACACCGTCCGCACCCTGGACGAGTTGCGCGCGCTCCGACCTGTGCTGGGTAAGCCGGAAGGTCCCATTCTTCTGGATTGCAAGGTCAACGCCGAGATCGCCGCGCCCTTCATGGGCGAGTTCGCCGAATTCGAAGCTCGACACCAGTAGAATGCCGGGGCGTTCGGCTCCTTCGGAGGGATCAGGGATGGCGCGCACGTACAACGTGGTCGACGCAGACGGCCATATCCTCGAGCCGCTCGACCTGTGGGACAGGTACATCGATCCCGAGTTCCGCGAGCGCCGGCCGCGGTTCGTCATCGACGAAAACGGCAAGGAACGCCTGAGCGTCGAAGGCAAGCTGCTGGGCAATCCGCGGGGGATCGGTAGCCTGGGTTCCGTGGGCGCCCGACAGGGAATCGTCAAGCCCGGCACCCTGAAATACGCCGAAGGGCGCAAAGGCGGCTTCGACCCGCACGCGCGCATCGTCGACATGGATGCCGACGGCATCGACGCCGCCTTCCTTTATCCCAGCCTGGGCCTGTTCGCCGGCGCCGTCGAGGACCCAGGCCTTGCCGCCGCGATGTGCCGCGCCTACAACCGCTGGCTCGCCGATTACTGCCAGCCGTATCCCGAGCGCCTCTTCGGGGTCGCGATGCTGCCGATGCAGTCGGTCGACCTGGCGATCGACGAGATGCGCTACGCCCGCGAAAAGCTCGGGATGCGCGGCGGGTTCCTGCGGCCCAACCCGTATCACGGCAAGAAGATGATCAGCGACCCGATGTACGAGCCGTTCTGGACGATGGCCGAGGACCTCGATGTCTCCATCGGCTTCCACGAGGGATCGACCAACGCGATGCCGACCGTCGGCGTCGATCGGTTCGAGGACGACCGCGCGGCGCGCCACATGGTCTCGCACACGATGGAGATGATGCTCGTGGCGCTGAGTGTCATCTGGGGCGGTGTCGTCGACCGTCATCCGCGATTGCGCGTCGCGTTTCTCGAGTCGGGCGGCGGCTGGATCGCGCCGTGGCTCGACCGCATGGACCGGCACTTCGATGACCAGGGCTTCAACGAGTCCGCGCCGAAGACGAGGCCGAGCGAGCTGTTCCAGCGCAATTGCTGGATCTCGTTCGAGCCGGTCGAGAGCAGCATCGCGGTGCTGGCCGACTACATCGGGCCGCACAAGATCATGTGGGCCACCGATTATCCGCACTCGGACGGCTTCTTCCCGGGCGCGCCGCAGATGCTCCGCGAGCGCCTCGGAACACTGTCCCCCGAGGCGAAGCACCAGGTGCTCGCCGGCGGCGCGCTCGGCTTCTACGGGATGAGCTGAGGCCGGCACCGCAAAGCGCTACGCTGACCCCGGCGGTTAACTATCGAGCGCAGCCACCGCCTCGATCTCGATCAGCGCCTCTGGGATCGCCAGATTCGAGATCTGCACCAGTGTGCTCGCGGGCGGGTTGGGCCCGAAGAACTCCGAGCGCACCTCGCCGTACGCCTCCCGATAACGCACGTCGATGACGAAGACGGTGACCTTGACGACATCGTCCATCTTGCCGCCGCCGGCCTCGACGATCATCTTGATCTGCTCGAAGATGCGGCGTGTTTGCGCCTTGATGTCGCCCTTGCCCACGAGATTGCCGTCTTTGTCGTAGGGCAACTGGCCCGCCACGTAGATGGTGTTGCCCACGCGCCAGCCAAGGGTGTAGCGCGGCCGCTGGTCCTTCATGCCGGGCGGAGCGATCGGGATGCGTGCCATGACGACTCCTCCATTTCTCGATCGAACGGCCTCGCGCCCCTGGCGCGGGCCGCGATAGTATGTGCCCGTTCGATCTCCTCCGGAGGGATTACTGATCCGCATCGCCGTTCTGAACTTCGTCCATGAAGGCGTCGAGCTGGTCGGCATCGAATCGCCGCTCTGGCCCCGGACCGGTACCGGTTCGGGCTGGATCACGAGGGAGGCCTACGAGCACTTTCTCGGCCGCATGATCGCCGAGCTCGAGCGTGGCGGGAGATGGCACGGCGTCTATCTCGCCCTGCATGGCGCGATGGGTGTGCGCGGCGTGGCGCGGCCCGAGGCCGACATCGCCCGCCGCGTGCGCGAGATCGTGGGCCGCGACGCCTTCATCGCCGGCACCTTCGATCCGCACGGCAACGAGGACGCCGAGTTCCTGCGTCAGACCGACTTCGCGTTCTGCGCGAAATACTTCCCGCACTACGACAGCCGCCTGCAAGGCGAGCGCGCGGCCCGCATGCTGATCCGCGCCATCCGCGGCGACTACACACCTGTCAGTGCCACCGTGAAGGTTCCGATCCTGACCGCGACGGTCCTGCAATGGACTGGCGCCTCGCCGTGGATGGACCTCGTCCAGCGCGCACTCGTCTGGGAAGCGCGCGAGCCCGACCTCTACATGAACGTCTTCTTCGGCTTCCCGTTCGCCGACGTGCCGGATGTCGGCATGACGGTCCAGGCGATGACCAACGGCAAACCCGCGCTTGCGCGCAAGGCCGCTGACGACGTCGCGACGTGGGCATGGCGCCGGCGCGAGGCACTGCTGAAGACGGCGACGGTGCATCCCATCGCCGAGGGCGTCGAGCTCGCCAAGGAGGCGGTGGCGCGCGACGCCTGGCCCGCGGTGCTGGCCGACCATTCCGACCGCTCTGGCTCGGCGACGTGGGTGCTGCAGCAGGTGATCGCGCAGGACCTGGCCGACGTGCTGATTGCCACCATCGCCGACCGCACGGTCGTCGAGGCGGTCGTGGCCAAGGGTCTGAAGGCCGGCGATCCGTTCGACACGGACGTTGGCGGCCTGGCCGACGAGTCCGCCGGCCAGCCGGTGCGGATCAAGGGCACGATCACGGGCGTGGCGGATATCGCCGGCCGGCACTGGGTGAGCGTCGCCTTCGGGCGAGGCAATGTCGTGCTGATCAGCGAATATCTCACCCAGGTCATGGACCCGCTCGGCCTGACGGGGCCGGGATTCTCGATCGATCAGTTCAAGGTCTTTGCAATCAAGTCTCGTGTGCACTTCCGCCGCGGCTTCGACGATTCGGGCTTCGCGAAGACGATCCTGTTGGTCGAGCCGGAGCAGCCATTCCTCGGCACGGTACGGCTCGAGGCGCTGCCCTACCGGAACGTCGACATCTCCAAGTTCTATCCGTACGGCGACGTCAGCTTTCCCTGAGACATGACGCTGCCAGTGTTCGAGACACCGCGCCTGATCGCGCGGTCCATCACCGAGCACGACGCCGAAGGTCTGCATGAGGCGTACGGCGATGCCGACGCCATGCGGCACTGGGACCTCCCTCCATCGGTAGACGTGTCGCAGACCGCCGAGCGCATACGCCTGTCCGCTGAAGCCGACCCACGCTGGCATGGCATGTGGGCGGTCCAGACTCATGCGGGCCGGTTCGTGGGCGCGATCAACTATCACGCGCACAACGAACAGCAACGGCGACTCGCGCTCGGGTGGATCGTGGTGCCGTCGTGCTGGCGCCAGGGTCTCATGACGGAGGCGGCGCCGCCCGTGATCTCGCATTGCTTCACGCGTCTGAACGCGCATCGCATCGAAGCTCGGATCGAGCCGGAGAACGTGTCGTCACGGCGGCTGGCTGCGAAGCTGCGCTTCACCGAGGAGGGCCTGCTGCGCGACTGGCTCTGCGTCGCGGGCGAGTTCCGCAACGTCGTGATGTACAGCCTGCTGCGCACGGAATGGAGTTAAGCTCCGCCCAGTTGACGGACGACGCCGTTCCAGAGCGAGTGAACGACCATAAGGAGCCGACCATGCTGATCGTCGACGCGCAGATTCATCTCTGGAATGCGGGCAACCCCACCAGCCCATGGCACCGGCAGATCCCCGCCTATCTCAAAGAACATGCCCTGAAGGAGATGGACGCCGGCGGTGTCGATGCCGCCATCCTCACGCCGCACACGCCGTGGGATCCGAACGCGAACGAGCTCTGCATGGAGGCCGCGCGCGCGCATCCCGACCGGTTCGCGATCCTCGGCAACTTCCCCCTCGACAAGCCCGAGAGCCGCGCGCTGGTCGACACGTGGAAGCAGCGCCCGGGAATGCTCGGCTGCCGCTTCACCTTCATCGGGCCGGACCAGAGCACGTGGCCGACGGACGGCACCGTCGACTGGCTGTGGCCGGCAGCGGAGCGGGCCGGCCTGCCGATCGCGATGATGGCGGCGAACTTTCTGCCGAAGGTCGGCGAGGTCGCCCAGCGGCACCCAAACCTCAAGCTGATCCTCGATCACCTCGGTCGCCCGAGGGGGGACACGAGCGCGAGTGAGCGGTGGGCGAATCTGGCGGACGTGCTCACGCTCGCGAAATATCCCAACATCGCGATGAAGGCGACCGGCCCGCCGAGCTATTCCGATCAGCCCTACCCGTTTCGCGACATCCACGACAATCTGCACCGCCTCTACGACGCCTTCGGCCCCGCGCGCTGGTTCTGGGGCACGGACATCACGCGCATGCCGTGCTCGTGGCGTCAGTGCGTGACGCTGTTCACCGAAGAGCTGCCCTGGCTGAAGGGCCGCGACCTCGAACTGGTCATGGGCCGGGCTGTCTGTGACTGGCTGGGATGGAAACGATAGGAGATACGACATGAGACCCAACAAGCTGCGCGAGCTCCTGAAGTCCAACAAGCCCACGCTGTCCACCCACATTCACACCACGTGGCCGTCCGTGGTGGAAGCCATCGGGCACACGGGTCTCTACGACTACGTCGAGTTCGTGGGCGAGTATGGCCCCTTCGACCTCCACGACCTCGACAACCTCGCGCGAGCCGGCGACATCTACAACATGTCGATGCAGCTCAAGGTCGACCAGGAGCCGCGGGGCTTCCTCGCGCAACGGGCGATCGGGTCCGGCTTCCACAGCATCCTGTTCGCGGACTGTCGTTCAGCCGCCGACGTGCAGGAGTGCGTGCGCATCGTGCGCGCGGAGACCCCGGAGGACGGAGGAACCTACGGCGTGGCCACCCGTCGGTTCACCTACATGGGCTATGGCGGCACCAAGGAGTACGTCCAGGCCCTGCGCGACATCGTCGTGGCCATCATGATCGAGAAGCCGGGAACGGTCGACACGCTCGAGGAAGTCCTCTTCGTCAAAGGTGTCGACGTGGTGCAGTGGGGCGGCTCCGACTACTCGATGGCGCATCGGACGAGCCGGCGAGCGCTATTCGCCCCAGCTACGAGTGGTGGAGTGCCGCGTGTTCGAAACGGCCATCAAGATGGGCGTGCCGCCCCGCGCCGAGATCGCCACCGCGGATCAGGCGAAGTACTTCCTCGACATGGGCGTCCGGCATTTCTCCGTCGGCACCGACATCACGATCCTGCACCAGTGGTGGAAATCCCAGGGGGAGGACCTGCGCAAGGCTCTCGGCCATTGACACACCTGCGCGCGTGAGAGAGGGCGAGCACGAATGGCGACCAACCGACGGCAGCAGATCCAGCTGAGCCCCGACGAGCAGGCCGCGTTCTTCAGGGAGCGCAAGAAGGCCGCCCTCGCCACCATCGACAAGGACGGCTTCCCCCATGTCGTGGCCATGAACTACTTCGCGCGGGCCGGCGCCTTCTACATGACCTCCTACGGGAAGGCGCAGAAGGTCGTCAACATCCGCCGCAATCCCAAGGTGGCGCTGATGATCGAGGCCGGCGACGAGTACGCTGAGCTGCGGGGCGTGATGATCCGCGGGCGCTGCGAGATCCTGGAGGACGAGGCCAGTGTCAGGGCGGCGTTCGAGGGGCGGACGGGAGCGCAGGCGAATGCGTCGCCGGTCCAGCCGGGCGCGCTGGCCAGCGCGCCGAAGCGCGTGGTGCTCAAGATCGTCCCGGAGAAGGTGGTGAGCTGGGACCACCGCAAGCTCGGCGGACGATACTGACCCACTACCGTGAAGCGGCGCGTGCGCGGTGCGCGACGACCCCTCGCCTCGCGAGCTCGGCCTCGACGTCGCCCGCAAGAAATCGATGCGCCGCCTCGTGTCGCCTCAATGCGGAATCCATGTGGCAAAGGGTCAGACCCCGCGTGAATACGTGAGCCTGCTCTCCTGAACAGAGCTCCGCGATCGGCCGCATTTCCCTCGGCAGCCATGCCGATTCTGCGGTCAACGGGGGCATCGTCCGGACGGCCTCGTGTGTTTCCTGACATGGTCCATGAAGTGCAAGTGATCGGCCCGCCGCAACATGACCAGCTGCTTCGTGGCCGGGGTCCGTTCGAATAGCTCGTACATGCCGGCCAGCGGAAGCGAGACATCATTCTCCGCGACCAGATACAGCGTCGGAATGTCCCGACCCCATCCGAAGTCGAGCGTCACGGGGAGGATCCCGGGTTTCCTCCGCGAGCTTCCGGCGGGCGCGAGCGCCACGATCGCCTGGATGCGTCGCTCGACGTCCGGTGCCGCGAGTGCCGTCCAGCCTCCGAAGCTGTGTCCCACGATTCCGACACGAGCAGGATCAGGAATTGCATCTGAACTCCACGCGGTCGCGCTCAAGAGCTGATCGAGGAGCAATCGGACGTCGGGCACACGATTCGCGATCACGGCTTCCACGCGCGCCTTCCTGTGCGCGCTCGTTTCACCATCGCGAGACCCGAGCGCAGCAGCGACCTCGAAGTGATCCAAGGCGGCGACGACGTACCCGTGACTACTCAGGTGGGTGCACAGGAACGTCGCCCCGCGCCGATGGTGCCAGCTGGCGTGCGAGAAAATAATCAGCGGGTACGTTCCGGGATGCGCTGCGGCGTCGCGGATCGCCTGTTGGCTTCGCGACGTGGTGCCGATGGTGAAGACGTCCTGCGTTTCTGGCGAAAGATCCTCGCCCGCATATGTCGCCGCTGCCGGGTACCAGATCTCGCATGAGAACGCGCGGACCCGGTCAGCGTCAAAAGCCTGAATGGTCCTCACGCCAACCGGGAATCGCCCGCGAAGGAAGGGGTCGTAGTCGCCGCCTGTCATCAGAGCCTTCCGTACCAGAGCTTACGTCTTCGGCGCGCCGGCTCGCGGTAGAATCGCTTCCACGCGAGGCCCAGTTGCCGCCCGGCGGGCGAGCACGTCCATTGACCGGAGGATGATGCAACTCTCGCGGACGAATATCTGCTTGAAGGAGTGCCAGAGCGCGACGTCATCGATGTGGATGAAGTCCCACGGCTGCATGAATCCCACCGAGGGAGCGGCGCGGGCGGCGGATAGCAACCGGCCCAGAATCGACGGCGCAGCCTATGTAGCGACTATGAAGTAAACCGACCGACATGAGCCCAAAGGCGCCAACGACGCCCTCTCGCAAACGTTCGTCATCGTTGGTTCTGGTTGGTTGGTCTTGCTAGCTGCGATGACTGAATTTCCCCTCATAACCCAAAGGTCGCTGGTTCAAATCCAGCCCCCGCAACCACGGATGTCCCGAAGACCAAAGGGGCCGAGTCGCTCGGCCCCTTTGGTGCTCTTCGACCGGCTATGAAGGTTTTCGACCGGCGCGTCCTACACGCCAGCCAGCCGACGGATCCTGAGCTCGAGAAATCCGGCATAACCCCGACCATTGCCTAGCGAGGACTAGCTCCCTCGATCCCGTCGCTTCATAGACGTTTCTCAGGACCTCGGAAATGCAGTATCTGACAGCGGTTTGCGATGGCGCATTGGGTTTCAAGCGCCTTGGGTTAGCGACCCACCGCTCGCGGCGGCATATTGTGGACTGAAAGGGCCCACTCAAAGCTAACGCCCTGGAGTGGTGCAATCTGGTGCACGACGGTGTAGTATCGCAGACATGGCTCAGACTGAGAGGGCTATTCGTCAGAGCGTTTCAATTCCGACCGCTATCGCTAGGCGTGTGCGTGCCTTAGCCAAGACGAGGAAGACAAGCGCCAATCGGGTTCTCGTGGACTTGATCGAGGCCGGGCTTCAGTCCAAAGACGCCGAGAAGGAACAGTTTTTTCTGCTCGTGAATCGACTCACTGAATCTCGAGACTCTACCGAGCGGCAGCGATTGAAGGAAGAACTCGCGCGGATGACGTTCGGTGATTGATGCCGAAGATTCGGTGGACCAATCTTCCACCGAGTCTGCGCGAGCACCTTTTCGATCGCGTAGCGGATCGGCAGATCTCAGCTGAGGACCTTTACAAGCTGAAGTTGTGGCGCGAAGCCGAGCCAGAAGCGCCTGAGGGACCTTGGTACAAAGACTTCGGATCTCTCAAGATTTGTGGCGAAGGTGCGCTTCCAAAGACATTTCTCTTGAAAGGGCAGGCTGCAAGAGGCCATCCCGGAAAGCCCGACGAGAACGCCGATTACGGCGCGGCCGAAACTGAGGTCCTGGGCGGCCGCGCTCGTCACTCGGTCGTTTGGTGATCATCACGCGACCTTGTCCCGGTCAAAACGGTGATCCGCGCGGGCGAGATCTTCGAGAGCGAAAAGCCCGTGCTCGTCAACGAGAAGCAGCTTGTGGCCGATAGCGGTGGGATCGGCAAGTACCGCAGCGGGACAGGTCAGCGCTTCTCGATGACGAGCTCTGCCAACCAACCCATGACATTTGCCATGCGGGGCGAGCGTCTCAAACATCCGGCACAAGGGTTGTTCGGCGGTGGCCACGGCGCGGCGGGCGTGGCGACCGTGAATGGTCAGCCGATCCACAGCAAGCGGACGATCCTTCTAAACCCTGGCGACACGCTCGTGCTGCAGGCCCCGGGCGGTGGCGGCTACGGCAATGGGGCGGAGCGTGACGCCGCGGCGCGCGCGGACGACTTGCGCAACGAATACGTGTCGCGTTGACGTCGGCGAGACGAGCCACATAGCACCTGCCGTCCCCTATATCTCCAATGCCCTACGTAGGCGACGTTGCGGCCTGCCGCGCCAACGACCGGGAGCATGCGAACACAAGCACGCGCGCGCGGCCGAAGCTGCTCACCATTTCCGTACGTCTCGCCTGAGTCGCGCCGTGTCTCCGGCGCGCGCTTGACACCGGTGGCCCGGCTAATGTATTGAGTCCGATACAAATGGGAACACGGGTCGGAGTTGCATACCACCCCTTGGTGCCGCGCCACCTGCAGATCCAGCGCGTGCTGCGCGCGCGGATCGAGTCGGAGGAGTGGGAAGGCGACCGACCGATCCCGACCGAGATGGAGCTGCTCGCCGAGTTCGGGGTGAGCCGAACCACGATCCGGGAAGCGCTCGGCGTCCTCGCGCGCGAGGGGCTCATCGTCCGCCACCGGGGTCGGGGTAGCTTCGTACACTCGCGACCGGGGGTCGATCGCCCGCAGGCCGTCACCAACCTCATCCTCGGCTACAAGGCGGAGATCAAGGTCATCACGGTGCAGACGGTCCCGGCGCCGGCGCACATCGTCGGGCCGCTCGGGATTGAGCGGGGTACGCCGGTGACGCGCCTCGTGCGGCTCGAGATGATCGACGCGGCACCGCTCGCGGTCGTTGTGAACTACATGTTACCGAGCCTCGGGAAGCGCATCCGTCCTCGTGATCTCACCCGCATCTCGCTGCTCGAGTTCCTGCGTGATCGCCTGGGGATGCGCCTGGGCACGATCCATCAGTCGCTCGAGGCGCGCCTCCCCGACATCGAGACGACCGGGCTCCTGGGGACCGATCTCACCCAACCGGTGCTCGCCCTGCGTCTGGTCGTCACTGATGTCGCTGGAACTCCCGTCGAGGTGTCCGACGCGTTCTATCGTGCCGACCGTTACCGCTACGAGGTCAAAACGCAACTACCGCCAGCAAGGCGGCAACCGACCGTCCGAGAGACCCGTTCGCGTCGTGGCGGCCGGACCGTCCTACAGCCGTAGCCCGAGCGTGAACGGGCTGCGCGAGAGGAGCACACATGGCCAACGATACGGATCGCTTCGGAAACAAGTTCGCCCCGAACCTTTCCTATGCGCGCGGCAAGATCCTTGCCGCCACCTCGGACGACTTCACGAAGCTGCAGCGTGCATGGGGCATCATCCGAGAGCGCGGTCCGGAGGCGATCTACATATTCACTGGCCTCGACCACTCGCTGCCGATGGAGCCCGAGGACCTGCGCTGGGCCGACGACGAGATCGCGCCTGCGTTGCACTGGGACCGGCTGAAGGCGTTGACGCTCGAGCATCTCGGCGGCACGGCGCCGCAGCACGACATCGCCGTGTTCAATCGGCTCACCGGCGCCACGCTCGCCACGCACCTGACCCTCGTGAAGCCGGGCGACGTGGTCATCGGTGTCTCTGTCAGCCACAGCCATCCCTCGGTGCTCCGTGCGGCCGCGCATGTCGGCGCGCGTTTCACCGACACGGCCGGCCTCGAGGAGTTCAAGCGCGCCCTCGATCGCGAGCCCAAGGTCGCGCTGGTGGACCTCACGCGGCTGGCGGTCACCTATGAACTGCTTCCCGTGGAAGCGATCCGCACGATCGTGCGCCTCGCCCACGACAAGGGCGCGCTCGTTTACGTCGACGACGCGGGCGGTGCCCGCGTCGGTCCGGCCAGTTTCGATCAGCCGAAAACGCTTGAGCTCGGCGTCGATGTCGGCGCGACTGGCCTCGACAAGTACGGCACGCTGGGGCCGCGGTTCGGCCTTCTGGGCGGCCGCGCGGACCTCGTCGCCAGCATCCGCGCCAGGGCGTTCGAGTGCGGCCTGGAGACGCGGCCGATGCTGTACCAATCCGTCGTGCGGACCCTCGAGAAATACAGCCCAAAGCGCGTGCAGGAGCTGATCGACACGACCAAGGCCGTGGCGGCTGCGTTGCGGCCGATCTTCGGCGACCGGCTGCGTGAGACACCGACCACGGCGCAGCTGCTCGCCGATGACGTGCTCGCCATCGCGATGGAGCGCGGCGGCGTGAAACAGGCGCCGATCGTGCCGTTCGAAGCTTCGGCAGCGTTGTGCATGCTGCTGCTGCAGGACCACAGCATGCTCACGGTGCACTTCGTGGGCATGCCGCCCGGTGGTGCCGACATCCTTTTCAAATTCATCCCGCCCGAGACGCTGGCGCGGTTCGGCGGACCCCGGAAGTTCGCGAGCGCGGTCGATGGGGCGCTCACCACGCTTGGCTCGATGCTGAAAGACCCGGCGTCGATCCGCGCACTGCTGCTTGGAGGCAGGTAACGTGGAGGCCCTGACGGTCCGTGTCGACCTCTCGGCGATCCGGGGCAATCTCGCGGCGGTCCGGGCGCTGGCGGGCGACCGGATCGTCATGGCCTGCATCAAGGGCAACGCCTACGGCCACGGGCTCGTGCCCGTGGCGCGCTGCCTCGAAGCCGCCGGCGTCCCGTGGCTTACGCTCGGCAGTCCGGGCGAAGCGCTCGCGCTGCGTGAGGCCGGGATCACGACGCCGATCCTCTTGTTCCCGACCATCGCCGGGTTCGATCTAAAACGCCACGTCGGGGCCGGGATCACGATCGGCGTGCAATCGGCGGCAGAAGCGGCGGCGCTCGCGCCGCAGGCGGCAGCGCCCGTGTCGGTGTTCCTGAAGATCGACGCCGGCTTCGGCCGAGTAGGGGCGCCGCTCCCTGTCGCCGCGAGTGAGGCCCGTGAAATCGCGCGGCTGCCGTCGGTCACGCTCGCGGGTCTCTTCACGCATCTGCCGTTCTTCAGCGAGGAAAGTGTCGCGTGGGTCCAGGAGCGGCTCAAGGCCTTCGGCGAGGTCGCCGGCACGATTCAGGGCGATGCCGGCCGCCGCCTGGTCGTCCAGGCGCTCGCGAGTACCGGCCTGGCGTCTGGGCTCGACGCCCCCTCGACGAACGCGGTGTGCCCCGGCTCGCTGCTGTACGGCGTTCAGCCGACGTGGACGTCGGCCTCCGGCCAACACATCGACGTCGCGGGCTTGCGCCCGGCGCTCGTCGAAGTCACCAGTATCGTCGGCTCGCTGCGTACGATCGCCGCGGGGGAGCGCTTCGGTCCCGGTGGTGCGCGGTCGGCGGCGCGCGCCACGCGCCTCGGCGTCATGCCGCTCGGGTTTTCGAACTCGATCCTAGTCCGCAAGCCGGGTCAGCGCGTCGGCATCGCGGGCCGCTCGGCGCCCGTGCTTTCGGTCTCCCTGGAGCACACGGTGATTGACGTGACGGACGCGACGCCTATCGCCGAGGGCGCCACGGTGCACCTGCTGTCCCGGGATGGCGCGGTCGGCCCCACGTTGGAGGACATCGCGCGTGCGCAGGACCGCGCCACCGTCGAGATCCTGGTGGCGTTGACGGGCAAGGCCGCCTACGCGTACGTTTCCTGATCTCACTGCCAAGGAGGTCCGCATGAAGGTGTCGCGCGTTTACACTGTGCTGGCTGCCGGCGTCGTCGGGCTACTGCTCGCCGCGAGCGTAGCGGCCGGCGCGGAAGAAAAGTCACGGATGGACGTCGTCCTCGAGCGCGGCAAGCTGATCGTCGTCACACTCACGACCGTGCCGCCGTTCGCCTTCAACGACGACAAGGGCCAACTGGTCGGTTTCGACATCGACATCGCCCGGCTAGTGGCCACGGCGCTCTTCAAGGACCCGAACAAGGTCGAGTTCGTCAGCGTCAGCGCGGAGGGGCGCTGGCCGGCCATCGAGAGCGGGCGGGCGGACATGGGCGTCGGCGGCACGACGACCTATCCCGACCGCGCGATCCGCGTGGCGTTCACGCGGCCATTCGTGGACTCCGGGATCTCCGTGCTCGTCAGCAAGAAGAGCGGGATCAAGTCGCTGAAGGATCTTGATCAAGACAAGTTCACGGTCGCCAACCTCAACAATCCTCAGATGGCCGACCGCGCGAAGCGCTTCTTCCCCCGTGCGAAAGTGCTGACGTTCGACACACCGTCGGCGCAGTTCCTGGCCGTGAAGAGCGGCCGAGCGAACGCGCTGCAGATCGACACGCCGGCGGCGGAATACTGGGCCGCCCAGAACAAGGACGAGATGGACGTGCTGCCCGGGCTGCTGGGTGCGTCGCAGAATAACGGCATTTTTTTGAGAACCGGGGACTTCAAGTGGTGGCTGTGGCTGGACACCGCGGTGGCCGAGATGCGGACAGGCTCATGGTATCCGCAGTACTCGGAGATCTATCACAAGTGGTTCGGCAAGAACCCGCCGCCCCAGAAATTCTACAACCCGCAGTGAGGTGGTGAGGCGGCGGTGGGCTTCGCGAGGTGGGCAGCGATCTACGGGCCGACATATGCGACAGGTTTGGCCTGGACCGCTGCCACCGCCTTGGCGGCCGCCGGCGGGGCCATCGCATGGGGCTGCGTGCTGCTGCTGATCCGTCTGTCCGCGGGGCGGTGGGGCGCGCTCGGTGTCGACGGCTACGTGCAGCTCTTCCGTAACACGCCGGTCCTTCTGCCGATCTATCTCATCTACTTCGCGTTTCCTATGATCGGACTGCCCTGGCCCGCAGTCGTCTGCGGCGCCCTGGCCCTCATCCTCCAGAACGGCGCCTACATCTCGGAGATCCTTCGCGGCAGCGTGAACGCCATCGACCGGGTACAGTTCGACGCAGCGCGGAGCCTGGGCCTGGCGCCCTGGAACACGTTCCGCAAGATCGTGCTGCCGCAAGTCCTCGTCTACTCCATTCCAGCGCTCGGCAACCAGACCGTGCTGCTGCTGAAGGACACATCGCTCCTGTCGGCGATCAGCATCACGGAGCTCACGATGCAGGCCAAGCTCCTCACCGAGCAGACGGGCGCGGCCTACGAGGCGTTTATCGTGGTCGCGTTGCTCTACCTGCTGCTCGTGTCGGGTACCGAGGTCGTGTTTCGGGCTTCACACCGGGCCGTACGGTGGCGGTAGAGGACGACCGTGCCGGCCGGTAGCCTCCAGCTCCTCGCCCAGGGCGCGATTGTCTCGCTGCTGCTCGCGGCAAGCGCCATCGTCGGCGGCACGCTTCTCGCCATCGTCCTCGCCGTCATGGCCTTCTCGCGGCTCGCGGCAGTGCGCGCTGGCTATCGCGTCTACGTGTACGTCGTGCGTGGCACGCCTCTGCTCGTGCTGGCGCTGCTCCTCTTCTACGCGCTGCCGGCGCTCGACCTACGCACCGGACCCTACATCGCGGGCACGCTCGTGCTCATCATTTATACCGCCGCGCTGTTCGCCGAGGTCTTCCGAGGCGGCGTGCTGGCGATCCCGCGGCCGCAGTGGGAGTCGGCGCGTAGCCTCGGGCTGCCGCCGCTGGCTATGTTCCGCAAGGTCGTCGCTCCGCTGGTCACGCGCTATACGCTACCGCCGTACGTGAACGTCTGCGTCATGACCGTGAAGGCCTCATCGGTGCTCTCGATCATCAGCGTGTGGGAGCTGACGCTCGCGGCGCGCGAGATCATTGAGCGCACGTTCGCTGTCTTCACCGTCCTCGGCCTGGCGGCGGCGTTCTACTTCGTGATGTGCTTCGGCATCGACCGTCTCGGGCGGCGCCTGGAGCGTCATCTCGCCCTTCGCGGTTTCGCCGGAGAGCGCGCATGATCGAGATTCGCGGGCTCCAGAAGGCGTTCGGCGCTGTCGGAGTGCTGCGCGGGATCGATCTCGACATTGCCGACGGCGAGGTGGTGGCGCTCATCGGCCGCAGCGGCTGCGGCAAGACCACGCTCCTGCGCTGTATCAACTTCCTCGAGACGTACGAGGCGGGCGAAATTCGGCTCGACGGCCAGCCGCTCTGGTATCGCACGGGCGCCGACGGCGTCCGCCGGCGGATGGGAGACGCCGAGGCTCGGCGTATGCGCCAGCAGATGGGGATCGTGTTCCAGCAGTACAACCTGTTCCCCCACATGACCGTGCTCGACAACGTCGTGCTCGGACCCCGGTTCTCGCAGGGTGTGTCGGCGCTCGAGGCGGAGGCGCTGGGCCGCCGGCTGCTCGCGCGCGTGGGGCTCGAAGGCAAGATGTCCGCCTATCCGGCTCAGCTCTCGGGCGGTCAGCAGCAGCGGGTGGCGATCGCGCGGGCGCTCGCCATGCGCCCGAAGGTTTTGCTGCTCGACGAGATCACCTCCGCACTCGACCCCGAGCTGGTCGGCGAGGTGGAGGACGTCATCCGCTCGCTGCTGTCCGATCGCATCATGCTGGTTCTGGTGACGCACGCCGTCGGCTTCGCCCGCGAGATCGCGCACCGGATCGCCTACATCGCAGACGGTGCGATCGCCGAGCTCGGCAAACCGGCCGAAGTCCTCGATCGGCCCAAGGATCCCGGCCTGAAGGAGTTTCTACGCCGGGTGCGTTCATAACTCGAAAGGAGTCGCACCATGGCAGAGCGCGTGGTCTACCTCAACGGCGAGTACCTGGCCGAGAAGAACGCGAAGGTCTCGGTGCTCGACCGCGGGTTCCGGTGGGGCGACGCGGTGTACGATGCCACGCGCACGTTCGAGGGGCGGCTCTTCAAGCTGCACGAGCACGTCGAGCGCTTCTTCCGCTCGCTCCGCTACGCGCGCATCGACCCGCGTCTCGACAAGGCCGCCGTCACCGCGATCTGCGAGGAGGTGGTGCGGCGGAACGAGCCCGCGCGGAAGGCGGGCGATGGCGACTACCTCCTCACGATGCAGGCCAGCCGCGGCTTGGTGAGCGGTATCTACGCGCCCGCCGATGCCGTGCCAACCGTCACTGCGTACTGCCTGCCCCTGGCTTTCGCGACCCACGCCCGCTATTACTGTCACGGCGCGCCGGTGATCGTCACCGCCACGCGGCGGACGCCACCCGAGTCGGTGTCGCCACGGGCAAAGGTCTCGAACAAGATGAACCACTTCCAGGCCGAGTTCGAAGCGAAGGCCGCGGACCCTGACGCCTTCGCGCTGATGCTCGACACCGACGGCAACATCGCCGAGAGCAGCGGCTCCGATTTCCTGTTCGTCTCCAACGGCGTGCTCCGGATCCCGCAGCGTCGGACGCATCTCACGGGCGTGAGCCTGCTGACTGCGGTCGAGCTTGCAGAGAAACTCGGCCTGGAAACCGACGAGGGCGCGTTCACAATGTTCGACCTGTACCAAGCCGAGGAGGCGATGTTGACGGCGAGCACGTACTGTCTGCTGCCGGTGGTCAAGGTCAACGGGCTCGCCCTCGGTAACGGTAACCCGGGGCCGATCGTTGGCAAGCTGCTGCAGGCATGGAGCGAGGTGGTTGGCGTGCCCATCGTCGAGCAGGCCGTGCGGCACGTGCGGTGAAAGCCACCGCTATGGACACGGGGAAGGTCAAGGAGATCGTGGACAAGTGGGTGATTCCAACGCCGGGCGGGGCCTACATGGCAGGCTTGGAGAACCGCCCGGTGCTCGCCTCCGCGAGCGCCAGCACGGTGGTCGACACGATCGGACGCGAATACCTCGATTTCCAGTCGGGACAAATGGGCGCCGCACTCGGTCACCGGCATCCGCGCGTGATGAAGGCGATCGAGCACGCGACGCGTACGATCGTCCACGCCTCGAACACGATGCTGAACGTGCCGCGCCTACAACTGCACGAGCGGCTCGGAGGCCTGCTCACGCCGCCGCTGCAGAAGTCACTGTTTCTCGTCAGTGGCAGCGACTCGATCGAGGCCTCCGTGGACCTCGCACGCAACGCCACCGGCGGCTACGATGTGCTGGGCCTTCACGAGGGACTGCACGGATCCACGTCGCTCGTCGCCCGCTCGCTGTCCTTCGGCTGGGACCGTAACAAGCACGCCGCGCTCGCGCCCGGGACGTCGGCGATTCTCGCTCCTGACTGCTATCGCTGTCCCGTCGCCACCACGTTCCCGGACTGCGACTTCCTGTGCCTGAAGACGAGCCTCACGCTCGCCGATGCCAACTTCACGGCAAAGCCGGCCGCCGTGATCGTTGAGCCGGTATTGAGCGCCGGGGGCGTTATCGTGCCGCCGCCGGGCTACTTCGCGGCGCTGCGGCAAGCCTGCGACGCGCGCGGCATGCTGCTCATCTTCGACGAGGCGCAGACCGGGCTCGGCAAGACAGGCAAAATGTTCTGCTACGAGCACGAGGGCGTGGTGCCCGACATCCTGGCGGTCTCGAAGCACTTCGGCGGTGGGCTGCCGATTAGCGCGGTGTGCACGTCGGCGGCAATTGCCGACCGCGCCGTGCAGCGCGGCTACTTCGCCACCCGCTCGCACGCTACCGACCCGATCCTGTGTTCGGCCGGCCTGGCCAGCCTCGATGTGGTGATCGAAGACGACCTGGCGAGACGAGCGGCGCGGATCGAGCAGCGAATGAAGACGGCCTTCCACGAAATGGCGCACAAGTTCGAGATCATCGGAGACGTGCGCGGCCGTGGTGTGCTCCTGGGCGTCGAACTCGTGACCGACCGCGTGCGCAAGACGCCAGCCAACAGGGAAGCCGACGCGATCGCGAGCCACTGCCTTGACAACGGCCTCATCTTCCAGGTGCGTGGCAGCCACGGTCGCATGAACGTGCTTCGCTTCGTGCCGCCTATGGTGACAACCGATGCCGAGGTCGAGCGGGCGCTCTCGATCCTTCATGATGCCTTCTCGGCAGTGTGCGAACCTTGACGGCGGCGCTTCGGGCACAGATCATGCCACGCTGATGGCTACCGAGACCTGCATTACGACGCCCGCGATCGGGTCGCTCGAGCGACGATCAATCGTCCGAAGCAGTCCAACGCGTTTACCGGCGACACGCTGCGCGAGATGACGCTGGCGATCGAGACCTGTCCTTCGCCAAAACCTCGTCCGACTCGCTGAGAAGCGCCGAGATCCGTCAATCCGTCCACAGGTCCAAGCCCCCGAGCCCGGTCGGAGTTAGGGCGATCATCGAACTGAGATTGTGGTCGGATCAGAACCAACAGATCAACCAGTGCCCGCCGGGCAGAGTTTTGGCGAGGGACAGAGTGACTGGCGGGCGGCCCACGGCGGGCCGGCCGGCGAGCTTGGTCCAGTACTCGCGGAAGCGGCGCCGCTGCCACCGCAGAACGGTGTTGGGTGACACGATGACGAGAGCCTGCCTCCAGCCGGCCCACACCCTCGACAGCGCGACCCAGAAGAGTCGGTCGCTCCTGCATACCTTCGGCCGGGCCACAGTCTTCTTGTAGACGGCGAGCTGGTGGCGCAAGGCCAGATTCTCCAGGGCGAGATGGCGGTGAGCGCAGCAGAAGAGGGGAAGCAGTCGCAGCAGGCGGAGCAGGAGGGTGACCATCGAGCCGGAACTTTCTCTGGATCAGCCCCGCCAGATCAATCCCTTGGCGCCGGACGGAGTTTTGGCGAAGGACAGCCCACGTCCCGAGAGCTTCAGCGATTTAGTCACTCCGCGCCGCCTCGGTCGCGGCCGCGGAACACCGACAATTCGCGCGGGGGGGGGACTTTCACCTACAAGAGTCACAGCACCTTTTCACGGCACACGCGAAAAATGTGGCTATGAAGCACGTTGCGCAGTCACTGCTCGAGATCTACCCTATAGCTCCGTGGGAACAGCAAAAGAGAAGACCGAAGAACAGCGAAGGAGAAGAAGGGAAGATGAAAACTTGGCGCAGGCGGGCGAGCCAGACTAGTCTGGTGACGAATGCAGTGCGCTCCATCATCCACGTCGTCGAAACCCCCAAGCCGCAGCGCGTGATCTTGCTGCCCGGAAACCGAACGCTCCGAGCCGCGGCGTCGAGTACCAAAGAGTTCCTACGAGCGATGGCGACGACAGGAGCCGCGGCAGTCAAGAGTGCGGGTGGCGCCGACGTGAAGATGAAACTCCTGGATTCCATCCACGAAGACGGCGCCAAGCTAGTGGAGATCACGGCGGCGGAGGCCCAGAAGCTGCGCGCGGTGCAACCGGGTCTTCTCATCGTGCCGGAGGTATTCTTTCAGCCCGCGGTGCAGATGTATCAGGTGGAGAAGATGGCGAGGCCCTCCGCCGCCCGTGGCGCTGAGAGGAAGGTCGTGGTGAAGATCGTGTCGCAGGGGGATGGTCACCCGGTGGCCGGCGCGCAAGTCGTCGCATTCACGAACTTCGCCGCCCGGGAAGGCGCCGGCGGTGCGACATCCCAGAATGGCACTGTAACGCTCACCCTGCCCTCGACCGTCAAAATGCTGGAGCGATTGTACGTTTACCCGGAGAACTCCTTCTGGGGCTCGCTCCAGCTGAAGGTTAAGCTCGCCTCCAACATCACCGTGGAACTCGCCCCGATCGATCTGGCCGCCGAGGACAGCGTGAGATACTTCGCTGGCGGTGGACAGGTGACCGACGGCCAAGGTGTCAAGGTCGCCGTGATCGATACCGGGATCGCGCTCGGGCACCCAGATTTGCGCGTTGTGGGCGGCGAATGCACTGTGCCAGGGGAGAAACCCGGCGATTACGGTCCGCTGGGAGGAGATCACGGTTCTCATTGCGCAGGGATCATCGCCGCGCGAGGAACACCGCCGACCGGGATCCGTGGCGTCGCCCCGGGTGCTGCTCTCTACAGCTTCCGCGTGTTTCCGAAGCCCACACCGCAGAATCCCGAGCCTGGCGCCTCGAACTTTGCGATCGCCAAAGCGATCGACCGCGCCTTCGCCGCCGGGTGCGATCTCTTGAATTTGAGTCTCGGCGGTGGACAGGCTGACGCGGCGACCGAAGCGGCCATTCAGGACGCGCGGAACGCTGGGGCCGTAGTAATCGCCGCGGCGGGGAACGACGGGCGCCAACCCGTCTCGTTTCCCGCCTCGTATGACCTTTGTGTCGCGGTCTCAGCACTCGGACGAATTGGATTGTTCCCTGCGGGCTCCGTCGACAGAGGCGACGTTGCCCCGCCCTACGGCACAGACAAAAAGAACTTCATCGCACAGTTCAGCAATATCGGACGCGAGTTGGACTGCACCGGGCCAGGTGTCGGTGTTATCTCGACCGTTCCTGATAAAGCGTATGCGGTTATGAGCGGCACCTCGATGGCAACCCCGGCCGTCACCGGTTTGGCTACCCGCCTCCTGGGCAAGAACCCAGGCCTTCTCAATGCCGCGCGCGATGCGTCCCGCGCCGACGGAATTGCGAAGATGGTGCTACAATCTGCAGGGAAGCTGGGATTTGGCGCTAACTACGAAGGCCAAGGCCTTCCTAAGGGTTGACGCTTGGATTCTTGGCTGTGAGCGTTGCCATGCCGCGGTTCGTCGTTCGGTATCGGGGAAGAGGCGAGCGACCACAGGATACGCTCATAAAGGTTCAGGGAATCGAGGGCGCTTCGGTTCTCGAGGACTCGGGCCGTATGCTGCTAGTCGAGGCGCCGGAGTACGCGTTGCGAAATGCGCTGGTCCCGGAAACCGACTGGGTTATCTCACCCGAGGTACGCTACGCGATCCCCGATACTCGGAAGAAGGTTCAAGCCCCGCCGAAGTCGGGTTGAGACCGGGGCTGAGACCCGCTCAAGTTCAACTGTCTAAGTCAAAAATCCAATTCGGCCGAACTGCGCCGACGCGTCCTCACTGGCCGGGAAACATGCGGGCCCAGCTTTCGCTGGCGAGAGCTCCGATGATTCTCACTTAAGCGCCTGCCGACTCGTTGTCCGCGCTCGTGTGGTCCGGTGTCCTCGGTGCTGAAACCTGTCCTTCGCCAAAACCTCATCCAACTCAGTGGACGACGGCCCGGATGCTCTCGCGGCAGGCCAAAGAACGTTGGCGAAGACTGTAGACAGGAGGGGAGGCCAGCAGTGCGGGTCCGTCGGGCCGCCACCTAAGGATGGCGGACCTTTGGGGGGTGGAGCGGCGAGCAGCCTGACGCGAGGACAAGCCCGATCGTGACGAACCGACTGAGCTGGATCAGGCCGCCCGTCGGACATAGCGATGATGGAGGCCACCGACTTCGGGAATCGGGATGATCGTGCCGAGTTCCGGCGACTCAATTGGGCGGCTGTGGGGCGCATCCTTGTCGAGCGAGAGGTGAGTACGCGCCCGGTGGTAGTACGCGAAGTAGCGAGCCAGGGTGCGGCGCAGGTGCCGTTCGCCGAGGACGAGTACGTGATTCAGACATTCGCGCCGGATGGAGCCGATGAGCCGCTCCGCGAAGGGGTTCTGCCACGGACTGTGAGGGGCCGTGAGGACTTCACCGACGCCCAGGCCCTGCACGCGTTGCCGGAACACGTGACCGTAGACCGCGTCGCGATCGCGGAGGAGATAGGACAGGGCGGAGTCGTCCGGGAAGGCGTCCACGATCTGCTGGGCCGTCCAGGCGGCGGTGGGATGCTCGGTGACATTGAAGTGGAGGACGCGCCGGCGGTCGTGGGCGAGCACGACGAAGACGAACAGAACGCGCAAGCGCGCGGTGGGAACAGTAAAGAAATCGATGGCGACGAGGTCCCGGACATGATTGGTCAGGAACGTGCGCCACGTCTGCGACGGCGGTGAGCGGCGCTTCGGGAGCAGGCGGGAGACGGTGCGCTCAGCGACGTCGATTCCCAGCTTCTGCAGTTCGCCATGGATTCGAGGCGCGCCCCAAAGAGGATTGGCCTGAGCCATTCGGACGACGGGAGCCCTGATCTGGCGGCTTACGCGCTGGCGCCCCGCCGCGGGGCGAGCGGAGAGTCTGGCCCAGTACTCGCGGAAGCGGCGGCGTTGCCACCGCAGGACGGTGTTGGGTGACACGATGACGAGAGCCTGCCTCCAGCCGGCCCACACCCTGGACAACGCGACCCAGAACAGTCGATCGCTGCTGAGCAACTTCGGCCGGTTCACCATCTTCTTGTAGACGGCGAGCTGGTGGCGCAAAGCAAAGTTCTCCAGGGCGACCTGACGGTGGCCGCCGCAGAGCATCGGGAGGAGTCGAAGCAGGTGGAGCAGGAGAGTGACCATTGAGCGGAGATTTTCGCCGTATCAGCGCCGAGAGATCAATCACTTGGCGACGGACGGAGTTTTGAAGGACAGGCCGACGGATCCTCGGTGGACGGAACGGCGACTCGCCCCCCTCGCCCTGGAGACGCTCGAGCGTTTAGAGGACATCACGGCCCGGGTGCGCAAGCACGGGGGAATCAACGTCGAACCAATGCAGCTCGCAGCGCTGCTACTCGAGAAGACAACGAGGCAACTCAGCGAGGCGGAAGCCGAGAAGCTCGTCCGGCCGCAGCGGCGAGCGAGTCGTTGAGCTAAGCGGAAGACCGCAGGCCTCGCGTGCATATCGCAAACGCGGG
>Ga0209375_1000388_pt1 | contig 38439 bp, 37 predicted proteins | sample GraSoiAngelo_131_FD_185888 | JGI IMG/M metagenome (GOLD analysis project Ga0209375, IMG submission 185888) | Grasslands soil microbial communities from the Angelo Coastal Reserve, California, USA - 14_0929_02_30cm (SPAdes) (version 2) | ecosystem: Environmental > Terrestrial > Soil > Grasslands ...
TCGTGTTCGCCACGATCGGGTACAATGCGATGGGGCTGGTGGGTGCAGCGACGGCGCTCATCCCGCTGACGACGGCGGCCTTGTGGCAGACTCGTGGTCGAGCCGTCACGGCGATGCCGTAAGAATCATCAGAGGAATCAGCTCGTCAAGGCTGTCAAGGAGAATGTCTGGTCGCTCGCCACTGAGCGTCTCGTGTGACGAGAACCCGCCGGCAAGCGCCACGGTTGCGGTGCCGGCAGCCTTTCCCATCTGCACATCCTCGATCGTGTCCCCGACGTAGACCGCTGCTCGTGGGGACAGGTTGAGCTGACTCAGCGCCAGCCGGAGCGGGTCGGGGTGGGGTTTCATCCGGGGCGCGTCTCCACCGCACACCACCGCATCGAAGAGCGCCACCCAGCCCAACCGGTCCAAGTCGCGCTCCACTCTGGCGCGTTCCCCGGACGTCACCAGACCCAGCGCGCGGCGGGATCCCTTCACCACTGCCAGGACCTGCCCGGCGCCGGTGCGCGGCCCGGGCGTCTCCTGCTCATAGTGGCGCAGCCACAACTGATCGGCCTCGGGCCACCGGTCTCTGGGAAGGCCGATGCGCTCGTAGAGCAGGTACCAGTTCGGGGAGTAGTACCGCGTGAACACCGCATGATCAAATTGGATCCCGAGATCTGCAAAGACATGCTGATAGACACGATAGTGCGACGTCCGCGAGTCCAGGAGCGTGCCATCCAGGTCAAACAGCACAGCTTGGGCGGGGCGCAGCGACAGAGTCGGCATCATGGTGGCGTCAGTCAATCTTCTTCTGAAAGCGCACGATCGCCAGCGTAAACACGACCGCCCCGAGAAAGACGAGCGGAATGATCTGCGGATACAGATAGTGGAACCCCACGCCTTTGACCAGCACACCCCGGATGATCGTCACGAAGTACGTGAGCGGCACGGCGTAGCCCAGCCAGTACAGCACCTTGGGCAGCGACTCCCGCGGGAACAGGAAGCCGGAGATGAGAATACTGGGCAGCAGGACGAGCTGCGCAAGCTGCGCGGCCTGCTGGAAGGTGCGCGCGACGGTCGAGAGCAGCGTCCCGATCCCCAGCGAGGAGAAGAAGAACGCCAGCGTCATCAGGTAGAGGAGCAGGATGCTGCCCTTTACCGTCACGCCGAACCAGGCCCACGCCAGCAGCAGGATAAATGTCAGGTTGATGTACCCCAGCCCGATGAGGGGGAGGATCTTCCCCAGCATCAACTCTGACGGCCGGATCGGCGTCACCACCAGCTGCTCGAGCGTGCCCAGCTCGCGCTCCCGGACAATCGCCCCGATGGTCAGGAAGGTGGTGGTGAACTGCAGCACCAGCCCCAGCACCCCGGGAACGATGAAGAGCTGGCTCTGCAAATTTGGATTGTACCAGGCCCGGGTGCGCACCTCGACGGGTTGGGGCGGCGCCCGCAGCCCCGCGCGCGCCAGCTGCGAGATGCCGACATCGCGCGAAATGCTGGCGCCGACGCCACCGGCCACGGAGAGGATCACCCGCGCGCTGGTCGCATCCGAGGCGTCCACGACGACCATGACCTGCACCGGCTCAGCGGCCCGCAGGCGCTGGGCGTAATCCGGTGGAATGACCAGCCCCACCTTCACCTGCCCGGCGTCCAGTCGACGCTCGATCTCCTCCAGGTTGCCGGCCCAGTAGCGGACCGAAAAGTACCGGGTGTTCTCAAAAGCGGCCACCAGCGCGCGGCTCTCGGCGGTCTGCGACTGATCCCACACCGCCGTGGGCTGATGCAGGACTTCATTGCTGAGGTATCCGTACAACACCATCTGAATGATGGGCAGGGTGATGATCGTGCCCAGCGTCCGCCGATCGCGCAACAACTGGGCGGTCTCTTTACGGATGATGCTGAACAGGCGCTGGACGTTCATCCTGCGACTCCTCGATCGGACTCGGCCAGGGCGACGAAGACATCTTCCAGCGTGGGGGGGATGGGCTCGATCCCAATCACCGCGAACCCGCCTTCCCGCAGGAACGCGGCGACGTCGGGCGCCGACTCACGCTGGTCGACGACGGCATGGATCGCCACGCCGTACAGCGCGGCCTCGCGGACGGCCGCATGCTTGTACAGCGCGGCCAGCGCCTCCACGGGCCGGTCCGTGCGGATTTCCAGCACGACCCCTGGCATCTGCTCGCGCTTGATCTGTGCCGGCGTGCCCTCGGTGATGATGCGGCCCCCGTAGATGAAGGCGAGCCGGTCGCAATGTTCGGCCTCGTCCATGTAGTGGGTCGTCACCATGATCGTGGTCCCCTCTTCGGCGAACCGGTCGATGAGGTCCCAGAACTGCCGCCGGGAGACCGGATCGACACCCGCGGTGGGTTCGTCCAGAAATACCATCTGCGGCCGGTGCAAGACGGCGCAGCCGAGCGCCAGGCGCTGGCGGAACCCCACAGACAGCGCGGCGGCCACCTCGTGCTGGCGGTCGGTGAGCCCGGAGCGATCCAGCCACTTGTCCACCTGCTGCCGGGCGCCGGACGCGTCGAGGCCGTAGACCCCGGCATAGAATTCCAGGTTCTCACGCACGGTGAGATCGCCCCACAGGCTGAAGCGCTGCGACATGTAGCCGATCCGGGCTTTGATGGCCTCGGGCTCCGCTTGCACGTCGTATCCCAGCACGGTCGCACTGCCCTCGGACGGGTCGAGAATCCCACAGAGCATGCGGATCGTGGTGGATTTGCCCGCGCCGTTGGGCCCGAGGAATCCCCAGATCTCGCCGGGCCGGATCTCGAACGAGACATGATCAACGGCCGTGAAGTCCTTGAAGCGTTTCGTCAGCTTCCTAGCCTGCACCGAGTATTCCATCGCCGCACCAGACCTCACGCGCTGCGGGCCAGCCGGGAGACAAAGACGTCTTCTAGCGACGGCACCGCGCGCCGGAGACTCTGCACCTGCACGCCGCCGGATCGCAGCGCGCGTTGCAGTTCCGCCTCCGCCTGGCTGGCGGAGTCCACCAGGACATGCAGCCGATCCCCGAATACCTCCAGGCTATGCACCAGTGCATGGCCGCGCAATACCTGCTTGGCCATGGCCTTGGGCTCGGCGACGATCTCCAGGATCTCCCCCAGCATCGAGGCCTTCAGCGCGCCCGGATCGTCGCAGGCGATGAGGCGGCCGCGGTTCATCAACCCAACGCGCGACGCGCGCTCGGCCTCGTCCATGTAGGGCGTGCTCACGAACATGGTGATCCCGTCCCGGTTCAGGCCGTACAGGTAGCGCCAGAATTGCCGCCGGGAAACCGGATCGACGCCGGTCGTAGGCTCGTCGAGAAACAGCGCGTCGGGCGCGTGAATGAGCGTGCAGGCCAGGGCAAGCTTCTGCTTCATGCCACCGGACAGTTGTTGGGCCGGGCGGTCGGTGAAGGCGTCCAGGCGAAAGTCGGCGAGCAATCGCGCCGCCTGCTCCCGGAACGCGGCGCGCCCGACCCCGTAGATATCTCCATACAGCCGCAGGTTTTCCATGACCGAGAGATCGCCGTAGAGGCTGAACCGCTGCGGCATGTACCCGATGCGGGCCTTGACGGCCTCCGGATCGCGCGCGACATCGGCGCCCGCGACCACGGCCGTCCCCTCGGTCGGCGTGAGGGCGCCGCAGAGCATGCGGATCAGCGTCGTCTTGCCGGCGCCGTCCGGTCCCACCAGGGCGAAGATCTCTCCCCGTGCCACAGAAAGGTCCAGGTGATCAACGGCGACCAGCGCGCCGAACCGCCTGGTCAGCCCGAGGCAGCGGACGGCGGCGCTGTCATCGGAGAGCGAGACGCTCATGTCGTCTAACCCCCTCACCCTTCATCCCTCTCCCTCCAGGGAGAGGGAAATGTGGTTGGGCGCATCCGCGCCCTCTACTTATGGACTGCTGCCTGCACCGGTCACGATGACCGCATCGGCAGGCAGCCCCGGCTTCAGCACGCCGTCCTGGTTGCTCAACTGGACTTTGACGGCGAAGACGAGCTTGACGCGCTCTTCCCGCGTCTGCACGTTGCCAGGTGTGAACTCGGCGTGATCGCTGATCTCCATGACCGTGCCGTGAAACACGCGGCCGCGGAAGGCGTCCACCCGCACGTCGACGGGCTGGCCAAGCGTCACTCTGCCCAGGTCGGTTTCGGAGATGAAGACCCTCAGATACGGCTGGCTGAGATCGGCGATGGTCAGCACCGGCGCCCCCACTCCAACCAGGTCTCCGATCTCCACGTGCTTTGCCACCACGACACCCGCGAAGGGAGCGGTGAGAATCGTGTTCCCTCGAAGGATCTCCGCCTGCTGCAACACGGCCCGCGCCTGTGCCAGTTGCGCGCGGGCGGCGGCCACGTCCTGTTCCCGGATGGCGATCGTCTGGCGGTTCGCTTCCGCGACTGCCAGTCCGGCCCGGGCCTGCTCAACCACCGCCGCCGCCGCGCTGAGCTGGACCCGCGCCGCATCGCGCTGCGCACGGGCGGCGTCGCGCTGGGCCTCAGCGGCCTTCACGGCGGACCGCGCCGTATCCAGTTGCTGCGCAGATACCGCCCCGTCTCGGTACAGCGCCTCCAGCCGCTGCAGGTCGGACTCCGCCCTGGCCAGGTTCGTCTCGGCGACCTGCACGTTGGCTTCGGCAGCACGCAGGCTGGCCCGGCCCGCCTCCAACGCCGCGGCTGCCGACTCTATCTGCGCCCGCGCCTGGGTGAGCAGCGCCTCGACAGAGGCGCGCGCCAGGGCCAGCGCCGCGTCGGCCTGGGCGGGACGGGTCTGCGCGGCCATCACGGCGGCCCGCGCCTGCGCCACCTGCGCGTCGACCTCGGCCGCGTCCAGTTCCGCCACGACTTGCCCGGCGCGGACCTGCGCTCCTTCTCGCACCAGCAGCTTCATGACCCGGCCCGCGATCTTGGGAGCAACGTCTACCTGCGTAGCCTCGATCGTCCCGGAGGCCTGGATAGCACCGTTGGGCGCCCCGCCCCGCGGCCACAGCGACCACGCGGCCGCGCCGATCACAAGGATGGCAACCGGAATGATCAGACGGCGTCGGGATTTCACAGTCAGTTCACCTCTGCGCCCACGGCCCGCACCAGCGCGGCCCGGGCCACGTTGTAGGTAAAGAACGCTTGTGCCTTTGCGACTTCGGCCTGCGACGACGCGGCCTGCGCGCTGAGCACCTCGAGGCTGGTGCCCACCCCGGCGGCGAAGCGCACGTTCGCGATCCGCAGCGCCTCTGCCGCCTGGGCCTGCAGCGCATCGGCGCCGGTCAATTCCTCCCGCGCGGACTGGAGATTCAGATACGATTGCCGGACATCGAGTTCGATCACCTGACGCTGCTGAACCTCTGCGGCCTTCAACTGCTCCAGCCGCTGCCGCGCTTCATCGACGCGATCCTTCGTCAATCCGCCATCAGACACGTTCAGGGTGGCGGCCAGCGCCACGCTCCACGTGCTGGAGAGCTGTGGTCCGGGGCCGAATCCGCTGGTGTTCGAGTAGTCGAAGGCGCCCGACAGGCCGAGATTGAGCCGCGCTCCGCTTTCTGCCAGTTGGATCCCCGCCTGCGCCGCCGCCTGCCGCGCGCGGACCTCGGCAAGCTCAGGACGGGTCTCCAGCGCCTGGGAGACCAGCCGGTCCAGCGGGGTCTCCACCACGCTTACTATAAACGGGTTCGTCGGCGTAAGAGGCGTCTGCAGCGGCAGGTTCAGCAGCCCGTTGAGCGCCTGCATCCCCTGCGCGAGTCCGTTGCGCGCCCGCACCTGGGCCTGGCGCGCGGTGGCCAGGGCGACGTCGGCCTGCACCTCATCGAACTTCGGCGAAACGCCGGAGGCGACGCGCGCCCGCGCCACCCGCAGGTTCTCGGCCGCCTGCGTCACACTGTGGTTGGCGGAGTCCAATCCGGCCTGGGCCAACAGGAGCTGATAATAGGCCTGCCGGATGGTGAAGATGATCTGCTGCCTGATGCGCTCAAAGGTCGCCTCGGCGCCCTTCAGGTTGGCCTCGGCCATCGCGATTTGAGCTTCCACGCGGCCGCCAGAGTACAAGGGGTATAGCAGCACGAGGCGCGCATCGTAGATATTTGGCGCCGACGCGGGGATGGTGATGACCTCGCCCCCAGGACCCCCAGAAATGGGGATCGACGTCGAGACGCCCTCCTGGGTCCGAGCGTAACTGGCCTGCACGTTTCCCTGGATCGCCCCCCCCGCCCTGACCTGCGCCAGTTGCGCTCTGGCGACAGCGACCTCAAACGCCGCCACTTTCAGCTGTTGGTTCTGCTGCAGCGCCAGCCGCAGCGCCTCAAGCAGCGACAGCGGAGTCGGCTGGAGCTGCGCCTGGTCTTGCGCGGCCGCCGGTATTACCGCAGCCAGCAGGACGGGGACGAGGATGAGTGCGACCATCGATGGCCTCTTAATCACGCCGGTCTGCCTCCTCTATCTAACCTGCCGGCGACGCGCGCCGCCGGGGTACTGCGCCGTATAGAAACACCCGGACCGCCTCGGGGATGATCTCGTCGTAGCCGTACGGGACCATCCGCCGGCCGGTCAGCACCTCTTGAACCATGAGAAAGAACATCAGCATGCCCGGCAGGACCCGGGCGGCGATCACCGGGTTGAGATCCTTCCGGAGGTAGCCGGTGCGCACCCCTTCGCGCAGCATGCGCTCCAGCGCCGACGAGGCGTACATGGGCAGCAGCTGCATGTAGGTGTCCCGCGCAGCCGGGCTGAGGTACGGCAACGCGGAGAAGAAGACTTTGAGGAATCTGCTGTGGGTACGAACCCGCTCGACCATCGCGCCGGCCAGACGCAGCAGCAGTGCTTCCATCTCCTCGACCGTCGCGGGCATCGGGGCCTGTTCGAGCAGCGCGGCCAGCACCGGCTGGGCCAGCTGGCGCGGGATGTACACCAGCAGCTCCTCCTTGCTGCGAAAGTAGTTGTAGATGCTCCCCTCGGCCAGCCCGGCCGCCCGCGCGATCTCGGTGACTGTGGCCCGGTCGAAGCCCTTGCGCGCAAAGACCACGGCGGCGGCGGCCAGGATTTGCGTCCGGCGGGTGCCCTCCAGGCGGGCTTTGGCGGCGGCAGTGACGCGGGGCATCGAATTTGCGAAATACTGAATGAGTGCTCACTCATAATTATCGACCCGGTCCGCATGGCCTGTCAAGTGGCGCCGGAACCATGTATCCTAGGCGGGTGAGGTCGATGCGCGCGGCATTCCTGCTGCTGGCCGGACTGGCGGGCGCGGCGCTGGGCTCTCCCGCCCCGGGGGGCCACGCGGCGGCGTCACTGACCGACGCCGTGTGGGTGGCCTTCCGCTGCAAGTCAGACGGCGGGTGCGTGAAGGGAACGGCATTTCACGTGGGCGGCGGGATCTTCTATACCAACGCACACGTGGCCCAGGAGCGGAACGGCTACGGCCCCCTCACGCTCGCGCGGGGCACGTCACCCCGCGTCACGCTCGGCACTGCGACCGTCGTGTGCCTCAACGACCGCGCGATCGATCCGTCAGGCGACGCCCGCCCGTACGACGTCGCGAAGATCACGCTGCACAACCTCAGCCCGCTGCCCCTCGCCCTGCAGACAACGCGCTCCCCTCCCGTCCAACACTCGCGGGTCACGGTCATCGGATATCCAGGCGCCTCATGGATCCCAGTCGTGGCCACGGGGACGGTCGTGGAACGGTTGCCGTTCAGCGTCTTCGCCTACACGGTGGACACAGGATCGGTGGCCCCCGGTTCCAGCGGCTCTCCGGTGCTCAACTACCGGAACGAGGTGGCCGGCATCCACTACGCCGGTGACGAGCGAGGAGAGTACCAGTTCGCGCTCACGCTGAAGTTTGTGGATCAGGTCTGTAAACCAACGAACTAACGGGAACACGGGATCGCGGGAACGGGGCAACGCGAAACTGCATGTCTCTCGAAGGGTCGCGTTCCCCAGTTCCCGCGTTCCCGCGTCGTCAGAGCCAGCGGCTGGGCGAGACAAGAATCTCTCCGCGCTCGTTCACGCCGCCGAACTCGATCAATGAGACGTAGCGGTCGATCATCTTTTGCCGCGGCGTGGTAGTCTCGATCAGCACCCCGATCCCCTTCACTTCAGCCTGAAACTCCCGCATCAGGTCGAACACGCCGCGCGCCGTCCCCCCGCCCCGCAGAAAGTCGTCGATAAACACGACTTTGGCCCCGGCCACGACCGCCCGCAGCGGCAGGGTCATCGACTGCACCGTCCGGGACGACCCGGAGACATAGTTCACACTCACGGCCGGCCCCTCGGTGACGTGCGCCCCCCGGCGAATGCTCACCATGGGGACGTCAAACGCCCGCGCCGTCATCAGCGCCAGCGGGATACCTTTGACCTCCATGGTCAACACCACGTCGGGGCGGGTCTCATCAAAGAATCCAGCCAGCGCTTCCCCCAGTTCTGTGGCGTACCGGGGGGTAGAGGTGAGATCGCTCGTATACAAGAAACCACCGGGCAACAAGCGGGTCGGATCGCGGAGCCGCTGGCAGAGTTCCTCGATCAGCGCGCGGACGCGGTCTTTCCCCCGCAGCGGCAGGTACCTCACCCCGCCCGCTGCCCCCGGCAGCGTCTCCACCTTCCCCAGGCGGAACCGATCGAACGCCTGGCGCATGAATCCCAGATCCTCGCTGATCGTGGACTTCGCAGCGCTGAGCATCTCCACAAACGTCCCCAGGGAAAACAACCGGTGCGGCGCCCCCAGGAGGTGGTAGGCCATCACCACCATCCGCTCGCCCCGGCGCAGCCTGCCGCTACGCGTGCGATGCTCGGGCATGAAATCTCCAGCATACCCTGTGATTTGTGATTCGTGATTCGTGATTCGCAACTACACTCTCCAAAGAGCTGGGATCCCATCGCATTGTCGAGTCACGAATCACGAGTCACGAATCACGCTGTTGTTGCAGCGCGGCGCGGATCAGCGCAAGGTTCTCCGGCTTCCCCACGTCCACATCGAGGGCCAGCTCCGGCCGCGGCAGGATCACCGGCATGACGTCGATCCCCACCACCTCCGTGGCCCGGGCCACCATTTCGGCGATGCTCAGGCGCCCCGAGGCAAACCGCAGCACGATCGCCCACCCGAAGAGCTGGGCCAGGAGCCAGGGTTTTTTGCGTGCGGCGAGGACGCGCTCGACGAACGGCCGCACGCGGTCGATCACCTTTGGGTTGAACAACATCAGACTGCCGCCGCAGAACGTGCCGTCGGTCAACGTCACGTAGGTCTTCTGCGCGGTGGGGAACTGACGGTCCATCGCGTCCTTGGGCACAACCGCGTAGTAGAAGTCGGCGGGTGTCCGGGCGCAGGCGGTGAGGAACTCGTCCACCACGGCGCCGGTCAGCAGCGGAATGTCCGACGCCACCACCAGGGTCAGCGCGCTCGCGCCGAGTTCCTGCACGGCCCGGGTGACGTTCTCCATGATGCTGCCGTTGTCGGGCACAACGGTCAGGTCGCGGGGCAACACAGCCCGCAGCGGACCGGGTGGTCCCACGACGGCGACGCGCCCGACGCCCCGGGCCTCCCGCACCGCCTGCACCACATATCCGACCAGTGACCGGCCCGAGATCTGGAGGAATCCCTTGTTGGGAAGGTCGGAGCTCAGACCCGGCTCGCTCGCGCCCCCGGCCAGGACGATCGCGTCCACCATAGACTACGTTGGAACGTTAGAACGTTGAAACGTTGAAGCGGAAGCGAAGAAACGGGAAATTGCCAACACACCTCTACGTTTCAACTACGTTTCAACGCTCCAACGCTTCAACGCTCCAACGAGTGCGCTGTTTAGCTCCACTTCGCTAGGATCGCACCCATCACGGCGAGGGAAACCAGCTGGTAGGCGTTGTTGAGGATGTACAGATTCCATGACATCTTGGCAAAGAGCACCCCGCCCAGGGTCACGGTGGCCACGAAACCAAGCCACGCCCAGAACCCGGCCGCAATGCCGGCGCCCAGCGTCTTCGCACCCATCCAGCCGACCAGCATGCTCAGCACGGCCGCGGTCACGAGCGAGCCGATAAAGGTTAAGGTCATGGTCTTCCCCATGCCCTCACGGCTCATGCTCTGCTGGCTCATGCCCATCATCGACATCCACGTCTTGCCGAAGAGCGGACCATACCAGACCCAGCCGATGATAAACTGCGCGATAGCCGCGATCACAATGGCAACCCAATTCACTGGATGTCACCCCCTCTGGTTTCTACTACAGTTGGAAAGTTGGAGCGTTGGAAAGTTGGATGGCCCCAACTCTTCAACTCTCCAACTCTTCAACTCTCCGACTCGGCTGTTAGCGTTCTTCCGCGAATGTGCGGGTCACCTGCACGTCCACCTCCGGCAGCGCCTGCAGCTCCTCAGCAACCTTGCGCGCCGCCGCCTCGTTGGCCATCAGCCCGAAGACCGTAGGACCGGTTCCGCTGAGGGCCGCGCCGTAAGCTTCCCCTCTGAGGATCCGCTTCTTGACGTCACCGACGAGGGGATGGGCGGCCGTGATCAGGTCCTCGAAGACGTTCCGCAACAACCGTCCGACATCACGCACATCCTCGCGCTTCACGGCGTCTGCCATCGCGGTCGTATCCGGCCGCGCCGCGATGGCCGCCGGATTCAGCTGCCGGTAGGCCCACTCCGTCGTCACTGCCACCTGAGGCCGAGCCAGGACGACCCAGGTGGTCGGCAGCGGGGGCAGGAATGCCAGGCGTTCGCCCCGCCCGCGCGCCACCGCCGCTCCACCTTCAAGGAAGAAGGGCACGTCCGACCCCAGTTTCATCGCCAGCGCCATCAACTCGCGGCCATCGAGCCGGAGTTTCCACAGTTGCGCCAATCCCAGCAGCGTCACCGCCGCGTCCGAGCTGCCGCCGCCCAAACCCGCGGCCGCCGGAATGCGTTTCACGAGCTCAATCTGCACATTGCGCTCCACGGCGAACGCGTCCCGCAGCAACTGGGCCGCCCGGACCACCAGGTTGCGGTGATCGTTGGGGACCTCGCTGTTCGTGACGAGTACCTCAACGCCTGTGCCCGCCTCCCGCAGCGTGATCGAATCATGCAGGGCAATGGTATGCATGACCGACTCGATCTCATGATACCCATCACTGCGCGCTCCCACCACGTTGAGGGTGAGGTTCACTTTGGCGTAGGCGTTGAGATGAAGCTCCTTCACGGGCTTCCCTCCCTCCACCGGCTTCCCAACCTCTACAGGCATATGGGACACACCTCCGTTGGGCGTCGAGCGGGTCTCAGTACGGCTCGCAAGCACATCGTCGCAGCAGGAGAAACGGGTTCAGGTCGGATGTTGTATCTCTGGTTAGGTGTGCCTCGCCGAAACTCCTTTGCGCGGCAGGTGTGGATGGCGTATCATAGGTAACGCCTTGCGGGCGGGAGTTTTCCCGCCCGCGTGATATCGGGACCATGAATCGTCGCCCCAGGAACACCAACGTGTGGCGCAAGCTTGCCTGGCGTCCTCCCGCACCACTCCAGCACCTGTGGGCACTGCGGGGTCGCTGGCGGGCTTCCTGGCGCTGGCTCCTCGCCGCGCTCCCGGTCATGGTGCTGGGGACCGGAGTGGGACTGTACCTGTACACGGTCACCCACGCCGGCACATTCACGGGCGGCGCCATCGTCAGCAGACCATCGGGCACGGCACGGCCATTCGCCTGGCCGTTCCGCCTTACCGGGCGGGCCAACATCCTCCTGATCGGCGTGGATATCACCATCAATGAACGGCATCAGGTCCTGCCGGTGTCTCGTTCGGATACGTTGATGCTGGTGAGCTTCGACCCACAACGTGCACGGGTCAATGTGCTGTCCATTCCGCGGGACACCTTCACGGTCATCCCCCGCCTCGGCCCCGACCGGATCAACGCCGCCTATGCCGCCGGCGGCCCGCGGCTCACCATCCGCACGGTGGAAGACCTGCTGGGCGTACCGGTGCATTACTATGTGAAGCTCGGGCCGGCGTCGTTTGGGCAGATTATCGACGCGATCGGTGGCATCGAGGTCGACGTCGAGAAGGACATGAAGTACACCGATCGATGGGCGGACCTGCATATCGACTTAACCAAGGGCCGCCAGGTGTTGTCTGGCGACCAGGCCATGCAGTACATGCGCTTCCGCCACGATGATGAAGGCGACATTGGCCGGGTGCGACGTCAGCAGCAAGTCTTTCTGGCCTTGGTCGGCAAGCTCAAGTCGCCGGCGGCGGTGCTCTCGTCACCGAAGCTCCTGCAGGCGTTCGTGCATCACACGCAGACCAACCTCAGCGTCAGCGAACTGATCTCCCTCGGACTGTTCGCCAGGGGGCTGCATACGACAGATATCAAGACCGCCACGCTGCCTGGTGAAGCCGGGCCGATCTACGTCTATGTCGACGAGGCCCAGATGCGACAGGTGGTTGCGGAGATGTTCGTGGGAGTGAACCCACAGACGCTGGCGTCCATCGCCGTCGAGGTGCTGAACGCGAGCGGCGTGCCCGGACTGGCGCGCCAGACCGCGCAGCGGTTGGAGCGATTGGGATTCCGGATTGTGCGGGTGGAAGCAGCCCTGCGGCTGGCACAAACCACCACCGTGATCGACCGGACAGGCCGGCCCGAGGTGGCCCGCGCCCTGGCAGATTTGCTTGGCCGGAAGCCCGTGACATACGAGCCCGGCGCCGGCGCGGACATCACGGTGGTGGTGGCCCAGGATCTCATCGCCCTGACTCCGGCGCAAGTCGCGCAGAAAAGAAACTGACGGGAACACGGGAACGGGGGAACGCGGGAACAACGACCGACCAGCAGCCCGGCAGTCTCGCGTTCCCGTGTTCCCGCTATCCCGCGTTCCCGCTATTTTGCACGAACTGCCGACGGAAGGTTTCTCTGTACGAGCCGCGCCAGGCGTCGGACGCCTTCCTCGATCTCCGGCTCCGAGGGAAATGAGAAGTTCAGCCGCATGGCGTTGCGTCCGCCGCCGTCGGCGTGAAACCCCGCCCCCACCACATAGGCGACGCCTTCTTCGACTGCCAGCGGCAACAATCGTTCCGTGTCCATGCCGTCCGGCAGCCGCACCCAGAGAAACAGGCCGCCTTGGGGATGGGTCCAGGTCACGCCGAGGGGCATCTCCCTCGCCAGCGCGGTCAGCATCGTGTCGCGCTTGCGACGATATCGTTCTACAATCGCGCCGACCCTGCTGGACAGATGACCGGCGGCACAGAACTCCGCCGCAATGGCCTGCGTCAACGCCGGACAGCACAGGTCCATGCCCTGCTTGGCGGTGACAAACCGCCCGATGAACTCCACAGACGCCGCGATCCACGCGATGCGCAGCCCAGGACACAGGGTCTTGCTGAAGGTGGACAGGTAGATGACGCGGCCCTCCCGGTCCAGCGCCGCCAGCGGGGGCGGTGGTGCGCCCTCGAAAGACAACTCGCGATACGGATTGTCCTCGACCACCAGCGTCCGGTACTGTCGGGCCAGCTGGAGCAGCCGCAGGCGGCGGTCATTCGACATCGTCACGCCCGACGGGTTCTGGAAGTCCGGCACCACATAGATCAGTTTGGGGCGGCGTCCGTCGCGGGCCAGGCGCGCCAGCGTCTCTTCCAGCACGTCGGCCCGCATCCCGGCGTCGTCTTGGGGGACACCGCGCATCTCCGCCCGGTAACTGCGGAAGACCTGCAGCGCAGCCATGTACGAGGGAAGCTCGACGATGACCAGATCTCCAGGATCGAGGAACACGCGCCCGACCAGGTCCAGGCCCTGCTGGGATCCCAGCGTGACCAGCACCTGGTCCCGCGAGATGTGGATCCCATCCTTAGCCATCCATTTCACCAGCTCATCGCGCAGGCGCGCATCGCCCTCCGTGGGACCGTACTGCAAGACCAGGTTGGCCTCGCGCTCCAGCAGCCCTGCCGTGATGGCTTTGATCTCTTCGACGGGAAACGTGGCGGGATCGGGCAAGCCGCCGGCAAAAGAGATGATGTTCCCCCGCCGGGTGAGCTTGAGCAGCTCCCGGATGAGGGAGCGGGTCATCACCCGCGCGCTGGCCGAATAGAAATCTTGCCAGTTCTCTTCCAGCGTCGACCGCCTCCTCTGCGTTGATGATCCGGAGCCGGGGCCCCCACAAATTCGTCGTGTGAATTTGTGGGGTGGCAGTAGAAGTCTTGCCAGTTTTCTTCCACTTCTGCCATCGCCGGTCAGGACACTCCTTCCTGCGCCACACCGGCGTTCCTCTGCCCCACCATCTTCGTCACGGCATCGGCGAGTGCTGCAAATTCCACGAGGTGCAGCGTCTCCCCGCGCCGGCCCGGCGCGACGCCGGCCTGGAGGCAGGCGGCCTCGGCGTCGGATGCGGGCATCGGAAAGCCGCCGGCCAGCGCGTTCCGCACGGTCTTGCGCCGCTGGCTAAACGCCGCGCGCACGACCCGGAAGAACATGCCCTCGTCGAGCACGGGGCATACCGGCCGCTCGCGCGTCTCGAGACGAACGACCGCCGATTCCACCTCCGGCGGAGGCATGAAGGCGGAGGCCGGAAGGGTGTCCACCACAGCTACCTCCGCGCGGAATTGCGCCGCCACCGACAGGATGCCATAGTCTTTCGTGCCCGGACGCGCGGACAGCCGCCCGGCCACCTCACGCTGTACGGTCACGACCATCCGCTGCACGCCGAGCGGAGGCTCCAGCAACGCCACGATCAGCGCCGACGCCACGTTGTAGGGAAGATTGGCCACGAACTTCCGCGGCCCCGGACTGGCACCGAACGCCGCGGCCAGATCGATGGTCATCGCATCGTCGATGATGGTCTGTACATTGGGGCACGACCCGACGGCCGCCTGGAGGGCGGGGAGCAGCGCGCGGTCGATCTCGACGGCGATGACACGGCCGGCACGCTCGGCGAGGGCCGCGGTCAGGGTCCCCAGGCCTGCGCCGATCTCCAGCACCGTGTCCTGATCGGTCAGGTCAGCCGCGGCGAGAATCTGGTCCAGCGCGCGCCGGCTGACCAGGAAATGCTGCCCCCATCGTTTGCGGGGACGGATGCCGAAGGCGCGCAACACACGGGCGGCGCCGGCAGGCGTGGCCAGGTCGTCTGAGGACATCGAGACTATCCTACAGGAAAAGACGCGGTCAGCGTCTATCTCTCCACGAGTTCGACGAGCACCCCGCCGGCAGTCGATGGATGGAGAAAGGCGATCAGGGATCCTCGTGCTCCTCGCCGCGGGGCGGGCTCAACGGGAGTGGCTCCTCCCGCCACCGCAGCGGCCAGCGCGGCTTTGAGATCGGGCACGCGAAACGCGACGTGGTGCAGCCCCGGGCCGCGGGTGGCCAGAAATGTGGCGAGCGGGCCGCCATCGCCGACCGGCTCGAGGAACTCGAGATCGACTGCGCCGGACCGCACGAACGCGATCCGCACGCCCTCCGCCGGCAGCTCATACCGCTCCGTGATCGTCAGTCCGAGGAGGGTCTCGTAGACCCGGGCCGCGTCGCTCAGGTGGCGCACCGCGATACCAACATGATCGAGCGCTAACATAGAGGTCTCCCCAGTCTACACAGTCTTCCCAGTCTACCTACACAACATTCACGACTGTCTGTTGGCGTCGGACGGTGGAGACTGAGCAGACTGGGGAGACTGGGCAGACTCGGTTAATAGTTCGTCCGCCGCGGTGGACGGATCCAGTTCGCCGCGGTAGACGCGCTCGGCCAGTTCGTCCAGGCGCCCGCCGCGGCGGATCAGGTCCAGCGCGCGGTCACGGGCTTTGGACTCCACCACGCGCAGGATCTCCGCCCGCCGCCGGTCCCGGCGCCGGCGTTCGAGCAGCCCGTTGGCGACAAGAAAGCGGCGGTGGGCCTCGATCGCCGCGAGCGCGTCGTCGGTGCCCTGCGCGGAGGTGGCCACCGTCTTCACCACCGGCGGGCGCCAGTCGCCCCGGTCCGGATTGAGATGCAGCAACATCGTGATCTCTGCCACGGTGCGGTCGGCATCTCCGTGGTCGGCCTTGTTAACGACAAAGGCCTCGCCGATCTCCATGATGCCAGCCTTCATCGCCTGCACGGCGTCGCCCAGTCCCGGAACTAACACGATCACCACGGTGTCGCCGACGCCAACCACATCCACCTCGGCCTGCCCGGTTCCCACGGTCTCAATAAATATCACGTCGTAGCCGGCGGCATCGAGGACCTTCGCCACATCGGCGGTGGCGGGCGCGAGCCCGCCCAGGTGGCCGCGCGTAGCCATGCTGCGGATGAACACGCCGGGATCAGTGGAATGGTCCTGCATCCGCACGCGGTCGCCCAGGAGCGCGCCTCCGGTGAACGGGCTGCTGGGATCCACGGCCACGATGCCGACGGTCTTGCCCCCCCGCCGCAGCGACGCCGTCCAGGCATCCACAAGCGTGCTCTTGCCGACCCCGGGCGGGCCGGTGACCCCGATCAGGTCCGCGCGGCCGGCGCGTGGATGCAGCGCGCGGAGCACCGCCTGGCCCTCCGGGTCACCGTCTTCGACCAACGAGATGAGCCGGGCCAATGCTTGCGGGGATCCGGCCAGGGCTTCTTCGACCAGCGAGTCCGTGGACATGAATGCGTCTACTTGGTCTACTTAGTCTCCTTAGTCTACTTGGTCTACGTGCCCTATGGGCCCTTCACGGCCTCGAGAGTGAATCGTCACCTGAGGGTGAGGTGGCTCCGGAATGGAGACCAAGAAGACCAAGCAGACCAAGTAGACTAAGAAGACGCCCTCGCGGTTAGATGACCGCGGTCGGCTTGTACACCCCAAACACTGCCCGCAAAGTGTCGCAGATCTCGCCGATGGTCGCATGCGCCTGCACCGCCGCCAGGATGTGGGGCATCAGGTTCTCGGTGCCTCCCGCGGCCCGGCGCAGTCGCATCAGCGCGCGCTGCGCCTCGTCGTGATTGCGTGCGCGCCGCGCCTGCGCCAGGCGTGCCTTCTGCCGCGACAGGACCTCCGGCGGGACGCGCAGGATCGACGGGCGCCCAGCCTCATCCGACTGGAACCGGTTCACGCCCACGACCACCTGCTCACCAGTCTCGACGCGTCTGGCCTCGCGGTACGCGGATTCCGCGATCAGCCGCTGCATCAGGCCGGCCTCCAGCGCCCGCAGCACACCCCCCGCATCCTCGACCTGCCGGATCAGCGTCTCGGCGCGCCGTTCGATCTCGGTGGTCAGCGCCTCAATGTAGTACGCGCCCGCCAGCGGATCGACTGTGTCTGCCACGCCGCTCTCGGATGCGATGATCTGCTGCGTGCGCAGCGCCAGCAGTGCGGCCTCGTCGGTCGGCAGCGCCAGGGCCTCGTCTCGCGCATTGGTGTGCAGCGATTGCGTCCCCCCCAGGACGGCCGCCAGGGCCTGCAGCGCGACCCGCACGACGTTGTTGGCCGGCTGCTGCGCGGTGAGCGCGGCGCCCGCCGTCTGGGTATGAAACCGCAGCATCCATGACCGCGGATCTGCGGCGCCGAAGCGCTCCCGCACGATCCGGGCCCACAGCCGTCTGGCCGCGCGGAACTTCGCCACCTCCTCCAGCAGGTTCATCTGCGCGGCGAAGAAAAACGACAGCCGGGGGGCGATGCGGTCGACGCTCAGACCTGCCTCGACGGCCGCCTGCAGGTATGCGATCCCGTCGGCCAGCGTGAATGCCACTTCTTGCACGGCGGTCGCCCCGGCCTCGCGGATGTGGTACCCGCTCACCGAGATGGGATTCCACTTCGGCAAGTAGTCGGCGCAGTAGGCACACATATCCGTGATCAGGCGCAGCGAGGGCCGCGGTGGGAAGATGTACGTCCCCCGAGCGACGTACTCTTTAAGAATGTCATTTTGGGTGGTGCCGTCGAGCACCGCCGCAGGCACACCGTGGCGGTCGGCGACGGCGATGTACATCGCCAGCAGGATCGCCGCCGTGGCGTTGATGGTCATGGACGTCGTCACCAGATCGAGGGGGATGCCGTCCAGCAGCACCTCCATGTCCAGGAGTGAGTCGATCGCCACCCCGACCTTCCCGACCTCCGGTTCCGCCATCGGGTGATCAGAGTCGTACCCCATCTGCGTCGGCAGGTCGAAGGCGATCGACAGCCCGGTCTGCCCCTGGCCAAGCAGGTATCGGAACCGGCGGTTCGACTCTTCGGCCGTACCGAAGCCCGCGTACTGCCGCATCGTCCACAGCCGGCCGCGGTACATCGTGGGATAGATGCCGCGGGTGAATGGATACTCGCCGGGAAATCCCAGGTCGCGCAGGTAGTCCACAGCACCATCGGCCGGACCGTACGTTGGGCGAATCTCAACACCGTCGGGCGTCTCGATCTTCTCCCGGGGCTCGGAGTCCATGGGGGTGGACTGCGGGGCTTACAGTTCCTCCTCTTCCTCTTCTTCCTCGTTCTTCATGCCGGGCCGGTATACGAGGACGTAGCGGGCGATCTGGAAGCTGCAGGTCTCCCAGAAGCGCAATCCCCGCACGTTGCCGGCCGGCACGGACGCGTGAATATCATTGCATCCCTTGGCCTGGAGGAACTCGATCACCGCGCTCGCCATGCGCGCTCCATAGCCCTCGCGGCGATATTCCGGATAGACGTAGAACTCGGCGATCATCCCCACCACGCGCTGGCGGTCGGCAGGCTGCGGGGTGAGCAGCCCCACGGCGAACCCGATCTTGCGCCCTTCACACACGCCCCACCAGATGTGCCGGTTCTTCCCTTGCTCCGAGAAGATGTGCTTCAGGTACCCATCCAGCCAGCCATCGGGGGGCGCTTCGCCGGCGATCTCTTCGCGATAGCGGCGCAGCCAGTCCCGGAATTTCTTGTCGTCCGCGGACACGTACTCCAGCGTCGCCGGCAACGTGGACGCATCGCGCTGCGGCCCCGCCGGCGCGGAGGGCACCTTGCTTCGAATATCAGCGGTCTCACTCACGGTGGGAAACCACCCTAGACATTCCTCGCCGCTGCGGCGCTTCCTCTCCCGCAAGAGAGGAGACAAACCCATCCTCCCCTCTTCCATCTTCCTTCTTCCATTTTCCAACTTTACAGCGGAATGTTCCCGTGTTTGCCACCCCACACATTGCAGACTGCGCAATGTGCGGGGACCCCGGGTCCTACAGCGGAATGTTTCCGTGTTTTTTCGGCGGGTTGTGATCACGCTTGGTGGAGAAGGCGGTGAGCGCCGCGATCAGGCGAGGGCGCGTGTGCCGCGGCTCGATCACATCGTCGACATATCCGCGCGAGGCAGCCACGTATGGATTCGCAAACTGCGCCCGGTAGTCGCGCACCAGCTGTGCGCGTAACGCGTCCGGATCGGGCGCGGCAGCCAGTTCCTTGCGGAACGCGACTTCGATGGCGCCCTCCGGTCCCATCACCGCGATCTCCGCCGTCGGCCAGGCCAGGTTGAGATCGCCGCGGACGTGCTTGCTGGACATAACATCGTAGGCCCCGCCGTATGCGCGGCGGGTGATCACCGCAAGTTTGGGGACGGTGGCCTCGCAGTAGGCATAGAGCAGCTTTGCCCCGTGGCGGATGATGCCGCCGTGCTCCTGCTGCACGCCCGGCAGAAATCCGGGCACGTCGACGAAGGTGACCAGCGGGATGTTGAACGCGTCGCAGCACCGGATGAACCGCGCGCCCTTGGCGGACGCGTTGAGGTCGAGCGCGCCGGCGAGCACCCTCGGTTGCTGCGCCACCACGCCCACACTGCGGCCGCCGAGCCGGGCCAGCCCCGTAATCAGGTTGCGGGCAAACTGCGCGTGCACTTCGAGAAATGTACCGCGGTCCACCACGCGCGTGATCACCTCGGCCATGTCATACGGCCGGGTGCGATCGTCGGGGACGACGCCGTCCAGGGCGTCGTCCATGCGGTTCGGATCGTCATCGCCGGCGAGCACCGGCGGCTGTTCCTGATTGTTTTGCGGCAGGTAGGACAGCAGGCGGCGCAGGAGCAGCAGACAGGCGGCATCGTCGTCCGCCACAAAATGGGCCACCCCGCTGCGGGTAGCATGCACCGCGGCGCCGCCCAGCTCCTCCGACTGCACGTCCTCCCGCGTGGCCGCCTTCACCACCTGCGGCCCGGTCACGAACATGTAGCTCGTGCCCCGCACCATGACGACGAAGTCGGTGATCGCCGGCGAATACACCGCCCCCCCCGCGCACGGTCCCATGATCGCCGAGAGCTGCGGGATCACCCCCGAGGCCAGCGTGTTGCGAAGAAAGATCTCCGCATAACCGCCGAGGCTGGCGACGCCTTCTTGAATGCGCGCGCCGCCGGAGTCGTTTAGTCCGATGATGGGGACGCCGGTGCGCAGCGCCATGTCCATAATCTTCACGATCTTGCGCGCGTGGGCCTCACCGAGCGAGCCCCCCAGCACGGTGAAGTCCTGAGAAAAGGTGCACACCGGACGGCCGTCGATCGTGCCATACCCGGTGACGACGCCGTCGGCCGGAGCGTCCACCTTGTCCATGCCAAACTCGCGGGCCTGATGGGCCACAAACATGTCGAGCTCCGAGAAGCTTCCCGGATCGAGCAGCCGCTCGAGCCGCTCCCGCGCCGTCAGCTTGCCCGCGTCGTGCTGCCGGCCCACCCGCTCCGGACCGCCCATGCCCGCGATGCGCTCTTTGCGCTGGCGGAGATCGTCGATGCGATCCGACACAACCTACACCTCCCAGAAACGAGAACGCGGGAACAGGGGAACGCGGGAACGCGATACAGCGCCCTCTGCCCGTCCCAGAAACTTAGGCGAGGATACTGCGTGTCGAGTTCTCGTGTTCCCGCGATCCCGCGTTCCCGCGATCCCGTTCGTTACGTTTTCAGCTGGTTCCCCGCCCGCAGCGGCCGGATCGAGAGAATCCCGTGCTTGAAGATCAACTCGCGGCCCGCATCGCTCTCGACCAGCAGCGAGTAGGTGCCGAAATCCTTCACGGTCGCTTCGGGGATCTCATAGCCATCGCTGCAGCGGATATGCACCGGGATTCCCGTGGTGACGAGTTGGCGCAGGTATTCATCTTCCATCGAACTCCGCTGCCCCGGGCGGGCCTGCGCCTGCTCGGTGCGCGAGTCCGCCTCGGCCTTGGCCGGCGCGGGAGACACCGTCGCGCCGCCCGCACGTTCGGGCCGGACCTGGGACAGATCGGCCGCTCCGTCGGAGGGGTCGTCATCCCCGTTGGCCTCTGGCGTCAGCGCCGGCATCTGCCGCTGCGGCTCCCGGAGGCGCCGATAGTGCGCCCGCATCGACTCCAGTTCATCGCGACGATCCTTCATCGTCCACCCCCGTCGTTCCACCTTGGCTCCGCGTTTACCGACGGCGTCCAGCATCGCGGCAATCACGGCCTCAGCCTCATTCCCTTCTACGACTGCGGTCCCCACATAGAACCGCGTTTCGGCCGCCGATCCGATCGAGACCGCCACCACCACGGCCTCTCGCCCAATCAACTGGATGGAGGCCATCGATTCCAGCGCCGCCCGCCTTTCCTCTCTGTCCAGGACGGGCTTCAATGCATCCAGCGTCGCCGACCCAAGCCCGCGAAGCCTGCTGGTGCGGTCCGGCGATGAGCGCGCGTGTCCGGTGAGCGTCCCGCCCTCCCCCTGGGCCGGTTCCAACTCCACGGTGGCCTGGACCGAGGTCCCGGCCAGCACTTCTTCCACCCGGCTGGGCCGCCAGGTCGCAGGCGGCGGTCCGCCCGCGAGGCGGGCCACCCGGATCCGCCACCCATCCACCGCCAGGGAGTAGCTGGACATCAGCGCCGAGGTGATCGTCCGGCGCATCAGGGATTCATCGCGGTCGCTGTGGGCGGTAACGTAAATGGAGTCGATCTCGCCGGCGTCGTTGGCGACGACACGCGCCGACGTCACCCCGGCGAGCTGTTCCAGGAGTGTCTCGATGTCTTCTGCGAAGACTTCACCGGGCACGGCGAGGTGGTGACCAGCCTCCTTGTCGCTTGCTAGGAATGTTCCGTGCGGACCGGGCTTTCCCTGCGGCAGTCGCGGCGCGGGTCAGAAGACCGGTGGTGAGGCGGGTCTCGCCAGCGGGTGATCGATCACGACCCCTTCGCCTCCCAGGGCGGCGCGGGTCTGTCCCTCAATGAGGAACCGGACGCGGGGGGCGTGCGGGAACTGGGTGGCCGTGTACACAATCTGCCACAGCCGCCCCAACATGCTGGAACTGCCGCCCCCCGACTCGATCTCCTGGCTGAGGTCCACCATCACCACGCCGTCAGCGATGCGCAGACCTCGCAGGTGGGTACCGGCAGGGATCGCGCTCACCAGCCCCTCGCCGCGCTCCGCCGGCGTAGGGCCGGCAAGCAACTCGCGCACCGCGGCGGCCAGCAGCGCTTCCGGTCCGCGCCCCTGGACCGTGCGGGTCACGTCTTGCACCGTGCTGCTGGACGCCTGGGCGCGGATGAAGTACACCGATACCCTGGCCTCCGGAGGATGCGCCCACCGCCACGCGGCGGCGACCGCGAGCAGCGCGATGCAGAACGCGACGACATACCGGCGTGTGCGGCTGGCCATCGTCTGCTACGTCTCCGCCCCGATCATCTTCGCGAATTCGCGTTCCGTGAGGACGCGCACTCCCAGTTTCTGGGCCCGGAGCAGCTTCGATCCTGGATCTCCCCCGGCGACCAGCAGATCGGTCTTTTTCGACACGATCGAGCTGATCATCGCGCCATGGTCCCTGGCCAGCGCCTCCGCGCGGCTGCGCGGAAACTTCGACAAGGTTCCGGTAAACACGATTTGCTTCCCTGCCAGCGGCCCGCTGGACCTGGCGGGCGCCGGCGCTGAGGGCCGCACGCCGGCCTCTAGCAAACGCTCGATCAACCGCCTGTTCTCTGGCTGCGCGGTGAACTGGGTGATGCTTTCGGCAATCGTCGGGCCGACACCCGGGACGTCGCGTACGTCCTCAAAACTCGCCTGCATCAGGCGGTCCAGGGTGCCGAAATGCCCGGCCAGAACCTCACCGACGTGGGCGCCGACATGACGGATTCCCAACGCGTAGAGGAACCGCGGCAGTGTCGTCCGCTTGCTCGCGGCGATCGACTCCAAGACGTTGTAGGCCGATGTGTCACCCATCCGGTCCAGGGCAGCCAGTTGCTCCAGCGCAAGCCTGTACACGTCGGCGGGATCAGCGATGAGTTTCCGCTGCAACAACTGCTCGAGCAGTTTTGGACCGACCCGGTCGATATTCATCGCGTCACGCGAGCAGAAATGAATCAGCCGGCCCAGCACCTGCGCTGGACAGGCCAGATTCGTGCAGCGCGCCACCGCCTCGCCTTCCGGACGGTACGTGGCCGATCCGCACGACGGGCAGGCTGTGGGCATGGAGAACGTCCGCTCCTGCCCCGTGCGCCGGTCCGTCAACACCCGCACGACCTCGGGAATCACCTCGCCGGCCCGCTGCACGACCACCCAGTCGCCGATGCGGACGTCTTTGCGGCGGATCTCATCCTCATTGTGCAGCGTCGCGCTGGTCACGGTGACGCCTGACACCCGCACGGGCTCGAGTTCCGCCACCGGCGTCAGGGCGCCGGTGCGGCCGACGTACACCAGGATATCCGTGACGCGCGTCACGGCCTGCTCGGCCGGGAATTTGGACGCGATGGCCCACCGCGGAGCCTGGCTGGTGGCGCCGAGCTCGGCCTGCTGGACGAGGCTGTTGATCTTGATCACCACTCCATCGGTCTCGTACGGCAGGTCGGTCCGCCGAACCGTCCACTCCCGCACGTACGTCATGACCTCGTCCACCGTACGGCATAGCGTGGTGTGAGGGTTGCTCGGAAAGCTCGTCGACTTCAGCCAGGCCAGTGTCTCGTCGTGCGTGCGGACGTCGATGCCGTCTGCGGCACCGACGCCGTAGATGAACAGATCCAACGGCCGCGCGGCGGTCACCTTCGGATCCAGCTGTCGCAGTGATCCGGCGGCGGCGTTGCGCGGGTTCGCAAACAGAGGCTCGCCGGATGCCGCCCGTCCCCTATTGATGGCCTCGAACGCGCTCGCCGGCAGGTACACCTCGCCGCGCACTTCCAGGAATGCCGGCGACCGGGCCCCGCGCAGCCGGAGTGGCAGGCTCTTGATCGTCTTGAGGTTGGCGGTGACATCCTCGCCCTGGAAACCGTCCCCGCGCGTCGCGCCGCGCACGAAGGCGCCCCCTTCATACGTCAGCGACACGGCGGCGCCGTCGATTTTGAGCTCGCAGACATACTCCACGCGCTGGTCGCCCAGGGCCGATTGCACCCGCCGCACCCAGGCCAGGAGCTCGTCCTCATCGAACGCGTTGGCCAGGCTGAGCATCGGTTGACGGTGTCTGACCGGGGCGAACGTTTCTAACGGAGGAGCCCCGACCCGCTGCGTAGGCGAGTCGGGGGTGACGAGGTCCGGGAAGCGCGCTTCCAGCTCGCGCAGCTCGCGAACGAGCCGGTCGTATTCAGCGTCGGATAGCTCCGGACTGTCCAGCACGTAATACTGGTAGTTGTGGTGCTCGATGAGCCGGCGCAACTGTTCGATGCGCTTGCGCGCCGCTGATTTAGTGGGCGTGCCTCGGAGAGGAGACTTCTTGGTCGACTGAGCCTTGGACATGACAACTACGGGACTGGGGACTTGGGACTGGAGACTGGGTTCCCGATTGCTTCTTCGGTTATCCAGTCCCTAATCCCTAGTCCCTAGTCCCGCAGTTCGCGTTCGCGGCCTCCGGCCATTGCGGGTATGATGGCCACCTCGGCTTCCTCCCCCAGCGGCGTGGCCAGCCCTTGCAGGAATCGCACATCCTGATCGTCGACAAAGATATTCACAAAACTGTGCACCCGGCCATCACCGTCCACGAGGCGGGCCCGCATCCCCGGGAACCGCCGCTCCAGATCCTCGACGAGGTCGACCAGCGTGGTCCCGCTGGCCTGCACCACCCGTTGGTCTCCCGTGAGTTTTCGCAATGGTGCCGGAATCCGAACTTTCGCCATCTTCACCCTCCCTCAGCGCGTTTTACGCGTGCACCTGATCTCGCGGTGCGGCCACCAGATCCAGCACGTGCCGCTCAAAGTCCCGCAGGGTCGGGCGGATGGCCACCGGCGCCGCCACGGTACTGGCCACGGCCTCAAGAGTCTTCAGCCCCTGCCCGGTGACGTAGGCGACCACCACCTCGTCGCGCCCAAACGTCCCACGCTCCGCCAGGGCGCGCAGCACGGCGATCGTGACGCCGCCGGCCGTCTCCGTGAAGATTCCCTCGGTCTCGGCCAGCAGGTGGATGCCCGCGACGATCTCTTCATCGGTGGCGGCCGCGATGACGCCCCCGGTCTCTCTGGTGACGCGCAGCACGTACCGCCCATCCGCCGGCGTCCCGATGGCCAGGGAGCGAGCAATGGTATTGGGTTTCACCGGCCGGATTTCCTCGGAGTGTTCCGCGAACGCCGCCGCGACCGGCGCGCATCCCGCCGCCTGTGCGCCGTGGACGCGCGTCGACACGCCGTCGAGGAGGCCAACCTTCACCAACTCGCTCAACCCCTTGTGAATCTTGACGAGCAGGCTGCCGGAGGCGATGGGCACCACGATGTGATCCGGCGCGCGCCAGCCCAGCTGCTCCGCCACCTCGAATCCGAGCGTCTTGCCGCCTTCCGAGTAGTACGGGCGCAGGTTGACATTCACGAATGCCCAGCGGTATTCTTCGGCGATTTCGGCGCACAAACGGTTCACGTCGTCGTACGTCCCCTCCACTTCCACCAAGGTAGGACGATACGCCGCTGTGGCGAGGATCTTTCCCTGTTCAAGGCCTTTCGGAATGAACACACAGGCCCGCAGCCCGGCGCGCGCGGCGTGGGCGGCCACGGCGTTCGCGAGGTTGCCTGTCGACGCGCAGGCCGCGACCTCATACTCGAACCGCAAGGCCGCGGCCATGGCGACCGCGACGACACGATCTTTGAACGACCAGGTGGGGTTCATGGTGTCGTTCTTGATGTACAGAGAAGACAGACCCAACGCCCGGCCCAGCCTAGCTGCGCGCATCAGCGGCGTGAAGCCCGGCGACAGATCAATCTCGGGGACGCGGTTGACGGGGAGGAGCGGCTCGTACCGCCAGATTGATGGAGGTCCGGACTCAATGACCCGGCGCAGCGGCTGTCTGGCCAGCGCCTCGTAGTCGTAGATGGCCTCCAGCGGACCGAAACATTTCTCGCACACGTAGATTGGCCCCGCCGCATACACCGCGCCGCATTCGCGGCACCGAAGCTGCTGTGGGTCAGCCACGAGAAACCTCCTCATTCTGAGTCGCTGTCACTGTCGCGCCTTGCTCGTCCACATTCACCCGTCGATACGTGGCCTGGTGGCCGGCTCCCCGGAAGGCGTCGACCAGGCCGCGGCCAACCTCATCGGCCCGCGCCGCGGGCGTCACCGCCAGAATCGACGGTCCGCTGCCGCACAGCGCCGCGGCATACGCACCCGCCCGATGCGCCGCGGTGAACGCCTCCTCCATACCCGGCACCAGACGGCGCCGGTATGGCTGGTGCAACCGATCCTCCATCGCCGTCCCGAGAAGGTCCACCCGCCCTGTCAGCATGGCCGCCACCAACCAGGCGGCGCGGCTGACGTTGGCCACCGCGTCCGCGAACGGCACACTTGCCGGCAGCGCTGCCCGCGCCCGCTCGGTCGCGACCGTAAACTCCGGCACCGCCACGACCAGGTCGACGTCCCAGGACGGCACGAGCCGGCTCCACCGGAGTCCACCCTCGGTCACCACGGTCAGCACCGCGCCGCCCAACAGTGCCGGCGCAACGTTGTCCGGATGTCCCTCCAGCCGCCAGACAAGGTCGAGCAGATCGTCGCGGCCCAACGGGCGATCCAGCGCTTCGTTGGCCGCGACGGCGCCGCCTACGATCGCCGCCGCACTGCTACCGAGACCGCGCCCGAGCGGAATGGCGTTGTGGCAGCGGACCGAGAAGCTCGTTCGCTGTCCGGCGCGCTGCGCGACCGCCGCGGCCGCCCGATACACCAGGTTGGTGACATCCTCCGGCAGGGTCCCCTCGCCGTGTCCTTTGACGACCACTGCAGGCGAGGCTGACACCTGCGCCTGCACGGTGTTGTACACCGTCACAGCAACGCCCAGCGCATCGAACGCCGGTCCCCAGTTCGCGATCGTCGCCGGGACACGGACGCTCACCATACAGTAAACACTCGTCGACAACAAAATACCCCTCCCAATTCCTCTGGAGGGGTTGCTGGTCCCTCTTATCTGTCGGAATTGGATCCGCGGGAATTGGCACCTTGCGCGCAGGCCTGCAGGCTGCCGGGGATCATCGGGCCCGTCCCTCACCCACTCTAGATAAGAGCGTATGCAATTTTCTTCACTATATAACACGCCATCGCGTGCAAGTCAATACAATCACGCTCGGCGGGGCGTCGGGTTGACACCGGAAAAATCGCATGATATTCTCGTCCGGACAGGTACGGCTCGAACGTGACGGTATCTGTACGACGCAAGGAAAGGAGCAAGGCCGCAATGGTTACAGGCACGGTGAAGTGGTTCAACGCGGAGAAGGGCTACGGTTTCATCTCCGTGGATGGCGGTAAGGACGTCTTCGTCCACTACAGCGCCATCCAGCAGGAAGGGTTCCGCAGCTTGCAGGAAGGCCAGCAGGTTCAGTTCGACGTCGTCGACGGCAAGAAGGGCCCGCAGGCTGCAAACGTCGTCCCGGTGTAAGTCCCTTTTCGACGACGTACCAGGGCCCGCCGGGTTCCCCCGGCGGGCCCTCTCCTTTCTCAACAGGAATCCCGTCAGTCCGTAGTCGAATAGCAGTCCCAGCGCCGCGACATCAGGAGCACCGCAGGAAGGCTGCGGAGGGGGTGGAAACAGTGGCAGTGCAGGCCTACGTCCTGGTGCGGACGTTGCCCGGCCAGGCCGCGGAGGCCCTCGCACACATCATGAGCACGCCCGGGGTGAGTTCCGCGCACGCGGTGACCGGCCCCACTGATATCATCGCCTTCGTGGAGGCACCCAGCATGGATGCGCTTGGCCGCCTCATCGTTTCGCGTATTCAACAGGCCCCCGGTGTGACGCGGACCACCACATGCGTGGTGACACCCATCGAAAGTCCTGCGCGTTAGGCACAGGTGAGAGGCGGACCTTCTCCGGGCGGAGGTGAGCAGGAAGTCGCGATGCTGGACCAGGTCATGCAGGTCGCCATACTAGTCGCGGATATGAAGAAGGCAGTGAATTTCTACTCCTACGTGCTGGGACTTCCCGTGATCACCAAGTCCGACAAGACGGCAGAATTCCGCACCGATGGCGTGACCCTCGCCGTGAAGCCGCGCGAGCAGGCAGGAGGAACGGGAACGACGCAGATCACCTTTCAGGTGGCCGACCTGGAGGTGGTGTTCAACGACGCCAAGCGCCGGGGAGCGAAGGTCCTCGCCCCCCCGCGCACCGTGGACGGCGGTCGGGTGGCGCGGCTGGCCGATCCGGACGGGAACATCATCGAGCTGTTTGAACCGGAAGCCTGAGCGAATCCACACGACCTACACAAGCTACACAACCTACACAATCACAAACACGAGAAACAGAACGGCACGGGCAGTTAATCAGGTGATTGTGTAGCTTGTGTAGATTGTGTAGGTCGCGTAGATTGTGCAGGTTCTGTCCGTCCGTGCGCAGGTAGGAACTGCGCCGCCGCCAGGGCCGGTACGGCCAGGAGCAACAGCAACCGCAATGCGCGTTCCAGGCCGATCGCGTCGGCGAGTGCCCCGATTCCCGTCAGCGAGAGCCCGGCTGTTCCCCAGGCCAACCCCATCACGATGCTGCTGGCGACACTGGCCCGGTGCGGCAGCAACTCCTGAGCCATCACGATCGTCACGGCCGCGGACAAATAGAGCGCAACCCCGCCCCCGGCGAGAAGAGCGTAGGCCCAGGCTCCCTGCGTATGGATGAACCCGAGCAGCAAGGGGGTGCCCAGCACCAGCGAGAGCGCCACCATCCTGCGACGACCGACGCGATCGGACAGCATTCCACCCACCACCCCGCCGATGGCCCCGATGCCTCCAAACAGAAACACCGCCGCGCCTCCCGCGACGATGGAGCCGCCGCGTTGATGCAGCAGCAAGGGCAGGAACGTCTGGTACCCTGAGATCACGATGGTCCGCAGCACGACAACCAGCCACAGCACCGCCAGCGGGCCGAAGGTGGCGGCGAGATCCGATGTCAGCGTATTGCCCTCGGGCCGCCGCGGCGGGTCGCGGCGGATGGGAATTGACCGCCACAGAAGGACACAGGCACCCAGGCCCGGCAGTGCGACGAGCCAGGTCGCTTCCAACCCCCGCACGGCGACAACCAGTGCAACGATGAGGGGACCCAGCGAGTAGCCGAGTTCGCCGCCCGCCACGAACAGCGAGAGTCCCGTGCCTCTCCGGTCCCCGCTGGCCTCACCGGCGGTGGACGCGCCCTGGGGATGAAAGGAGGCCGTGCCGGTTCCGGCGACGAGCAGGAGGGCGAGCAGTAACGCGTACGTCGGGGCCAGACCCATCAGGCCCATCGCCAGCACGGTAAGCGCGGGCCCGAGCATGACGAAAATTCGTCGCCTCAACCGATCGGCGACGATGCCGAACACCGGCTGTGACAACGCCGCCGACGTCGTGAGCACGGTGGCGAGCAACCCCGCCAGTGCCAGCGACAGGTTGAATTTCACCACCACCAGCGGCAACAGCGGCGCCAGAAAAGCGACGTGGAAATCGTTGAGAAAGTGGGCCGCGGTGGCGGTGAGCAAGAGGCGGCGATCAATCGCGGAATCGCGGGAACGGGGGAACGCGGGAACGCGCCGAGGCGTCTCCACTCCGTCTGAGAGAACCGAATCTTGATCTGGACGACTCATCGGCACACGCCCCAAAAAACGAACAGCACACGCACGCTTGGAACGCTAGCACATCAGTCCGCGTTGCCGCGATCCCGCGTTGCCGCGTTCCCGTCCGTGAGCGTTTGAGCCAGCAACTCCACGAGGTGGAGGGCTCTCCGGCCCGTTCCGTGCAAGATTTGCTGGCGGCATGAGACCCCCATCGCCACGACCGGTGCATCCGCCGGCAACGCCCGCACCGCCGGCAACAGGCGGCGCTCGCCGATCGCCATCGACAGATCGTAGTGCTCCTTCTCAAACCCGAAGGACCCGGCCATCCCGCAGCAGCCGGCATCCACCATCTGCGCCCTGAATCCCGCGGCTTCCAGCACCTGCTGCAGAGACGACGTGCCGGCAAGGGCCTTTTGGTGGCAGTGCCCATGGACGAGCACGGTCCGGGCCTGCCCTCCCGCCAGCGGCAACGGGTCGCGGCGATGCTCACGTGCCAGGAACTCGTCGATGAGGACCGCGTGCCGGGCCAGCCCCTGCGCCGCGTCGCCGGGAACGAGGTCGGGAACCTCGTCGCGAAACGTGAGCAGACAACTCGGCTCGCATCCCACAATCGGCAGCCCTCGGTCCAGGAGCGGGCGCATCGCCTGGACTGCCCAGCGCGCCGCGCGCTGGGCCTCGCCGAGCATTCCCTTGCTGATCATCGTCCGGCCGCAGCAGACCGCAGGCGCAAGTTCCACCTCGTAGCCCAACCGTTCCAGGACCTTAACCGCCGCACGCCCTACGTCCGGATAGTTGTACATCATGAACGTGTCGGCGAAGAATGCCACCGTCCCCCTCGACTCGCGTGTTAATCGGCTGGTATCGCGTTCCCGCGTTCCCCCGTTCCCGCGTTCCCGGTTCTTCCACCAAGTCAGAAAGTTCTGGCGGGCGAACGGCGGCAGCCGTCGCCGCCGGTCGATCCCGGCGAACCGGTCCAGCGCCCAGCGCACCGGACCGCACCCGGCGGCCCACGTCGACAGCGGCGCCGTGGCTGATCCCAACCGGCTCACGGCGCGGTAGCGACCGAACAAGCCGGCGCGCAGAGGCAGACCGTTCGTCTTGTAGTACTGGGCCAGAAACTCGTACTTCAATTTGGCCATATCGACGTTCGCCGGACATTCCGCCTTGCAGCCTTTGCACTCCAGGCACAGATCCAGCGCCTCGAAGAGGCGCCGGCCCACGAGGTCCTGCGGGGGCAGCACGCCGGACAACACTGCGCGCAGCAGGTTCGCCCGTCCTCGCGTGGAGTGCTCTTCCTCCCGGGTCACCATGTACGAGGGACACATCGTACCCTCTGAAGTCTTGCGGCAGGCCCCGAGGCCGCTGCACAGTTCCACCGATGCCGCCATTCCGCCATCGCGGGACCAGTCAAAGTAGGTGGGCACCGGCCGCGTCCGGTACTCCGTTCCAAACCGCAGCGACCCGTCGATCGGTGGGGCGGCGACAATCTTGCCCGGGTTCAGCAGCCCGGGCGGGTCGAACGCCCGCTTGACCTCCTGGAACGCGGCGTAGATCTGCGGGCCAAAGAATCGCTCCACAAACCACGACCGCACCAGGCCGTCGCCGTGTTCGCCGCTCATCGTCCCGCCAAATTCGACCACCAGGTCGCCCACCGCTGACGCGATCGCCTTCATCTTCTCGATGTCGCGGCGTTCTTTCAGGTTGATCAGCGGCCGCACGTGCAGGCATCCGACGCTGGCGTGCGCGTAAAATGCCGCGCGCACACCGTGGGCATCCAGCAGGGCCTTGAAGCGCCGCATGTACGGGGCGAGCCGGTCCGGTGGCACCGCCGTGTCTTCGACGAACGCGATAGGCTTGGCGTCACCTTTGACGCCCTGCAGCAGCCCCTGGCCAGCCTTCCGGACCCGCCAGATGTTGTCTTGATCCGGCGGCGTGACCGCCCGCACCGTCGCGTACGCCGCTCCCTCGGCCTGCGCGCGCCGCTCCAGCTCCGTGAGCCGGTCCAATAGATCGCTGCGGTCGTCACCCGAGAACTCGACGACGAGCACCGCATCCGGCGCTCCTTGTACAAACGTCATGCGCCTGGCGTACTCCAGCTGCGCTGCGGTCATCTCCAGGACCATGCGGTCGATGAGCTCGATCGCGGAGGGCCGCAGCGGGAGTATCTGCGGTACCGCTTCGAGGGCCGCGAACAGATCGGCGAAGTGCACGACCGCCAGCACGGCGTGCCCGGGCTGGGGGACCAGCCCCACGGTTGCTTCGGTGATCACGCCGAGCGTGCCCTCCGAGCCTACGAGCAGGCTGATGAGGTCACGAGGATCGCGCCGCAGCGCGTCGAGGTTGTACCCGCTGACCCGGCGCAGCAGGTTGGGAAACCGCCGCGCGATCTCATCGTCATTGTGCTCCACGATTGCCGCCACGGTATCGAAGAGCTCCCCCTCCCGGCTGCCTCGCGGCGGCCGCGGCGCAGACCGGCCATCCCGCCGCAGGCGCAGCTCGGTGCCGTCAATCAGCAGCATCCGGAGCTCCTGCACGTGGTCCATCATCTTGCCGTAGACAATGGAGCGGGCGCCGCAGGAGTTGTTCCCCATCATCCCGCCCAGTGTGGCGCGGTTGCTGGTGGCGGTGTCTGGACCCAGACGCAATCCGTGCGGTCGGCCGGCCAGGTTGAGGTCGTCCTGCACGACGCCGGGCTGCACTCGGGCCTGCCGCGCGGCGGGATCGAGCGACTGGATCCGGTTCATGTACTTGGAGCAATCAAGGATGATCGCCCGCCCGACCGCCTGCCCGGCCAGACTCGTGCCCCCGCCCCGCGGGAGGACGGGCGTGCCGGTGTCCGCGGCAATCCGCAGCACCGCGGCGATGTCGCCTTCATCAATGGGAATGACCACACCAAGCGGGAGGATCTGATAGATGCTGGCGTCGGTGCTGTAGAGTACGCGGGAGTAGTCGTCGAAACGCACGTCACCCTTCACCTGGGCCCGTAATGCGCGCTCGACGGACTGCAACGCGGCAGGCAGGGTTAGCCCTTGCGTTTCGCGGGTGGTCGCCGGTTGGTCCCGGACGCGTCGGCGCGGCGCCGCCCGGTGCGATACGGAACGGGGCGCCTCGTGGAGGACCGCGTGAGGGTCCGCTGGCCGTTCACGGTACGCCGCAGCAGCTCTTCCTCCCAGGTTACAATGCTGTGGAAGAAGACTTTGTCCCCCTCCTCTAGGCCTCGCGTGACCTCGGTGATGTGCACGTTCGTGGCGCCAAATTCCTTGAGGGCCCACTGCACTGCCTTTTCCGGCTTGGCCGTGTCCCCACAGGTGAAGATGTCTAGCGCGACGTAGCCAACTTCCGGCCAGGTGTGCAAGGACATGTGCGATTCGGAGATCACAACAACACCGGAGACGCCGTTGGGGTCGAACCGGTGAAACGAGATTGACCAGACTTGGACGCCCGCGACTTCAGCGGCGCGCACCAGGATCCGCTCCACCGCTTCCACCTTCCCGATAACGTCAGGCTTGCACCCAGATGCCTCGGCGATATAGTGGTGACCGATCGTGTCCATGCCCACCTCCTCCCAACACCGATCCGTGGGAGATCATCACCGCACAACGCGTGCCGTTCCAACTGTCAACTACGTTCGCAGCGTCCTCGCGGACCCCTGCAGGCGGAACAGGATGTTGGTTAACGCGACACCTTCGCCCGGCGGCGATGTCGCATCATCTCCAGGACGGCTGGGAGGACGGACACGAGAATGATCCCCACGATCGCCAGCGTGAAGCGGCGCCGGATGAAGGGAAGGTTTCCAAACAGGTAACCCCCTCCGACGAGCAGCATCACCCACAGGACAGCGCCGCCGATGTTGTAGAGCAGGAATCGCCGATAGGTCATCCGGCCGACACCGGCCACAAACGGGGCGAATGTCCGCACGATGGGCACGAACCGGGCCAGCACGATGGTGAAGCTTCCGTAGCGCTCGTAGAAACGGTGCGTGCGGTCCAGATAGTCCGATTTGAGGAACCATACCCGGCTGCCCCCGCGCACGCGGGATCGGACCGCGCTCCCAATCCAGTAATTCGCCGTATCCCCGGCCACCGCGGCCACCGTTAGCGCGGCGACGACGGTACCGAGATGCAGGCTCCCGCGTGCCGCGAACGTTCCAGCGGCGAACAGGAGGGAGTCCCCAGGCAGGAACGGCGTCGCCACCAGACCGGTCTCGGCAAAGATCACCGCGAACAATAGCGCATAGGTCCACGTTCCATATTGCTGGATCGCTGCATCGAGGTGCACGTCGATGTGCAGCAGGATGTCAATCAGCGTCTGCATGCCGTGGCCACAGAGAATCGCGCGGTGTTCAGGATGCCGACCCTTGGCGACCGTCCGCTCGCCGCGCGTGGCGCAGCATGCGGCGTTCGCGGCGGCGCTCGGCCTCCTCCCACCGTCGCCGCTCCACCTCCGTCGCCGGCCGGTAGGACGGGACCGGTTGAGGTCCCGTCGCATCGACATGCACCATCGTGAGGAATGCCGTGCAGGTGTGCCGGCGCACGCCGGTCAGCGGGTGCTCGGCCAGCACCTTCACACCGACCTCCATCGACGAGCGCCCGACGTGGTTGAGCCCGGCCTTGTAGGTCACGATCTCCCCAACGCGGATTGGCGCGTAGAAGGCCAGCGCGTCGATTGACGCGGTGACCACGGGGCACCGGCAGAAGCGCAGCGCGAGGATCGAGGCAGCCTCGTCCAGGTGCATCATCAAGTTGCCCGCAAACATCAGCGTGCCGAGGACGGCGTCGTCTGGGAAGACGAGCCGCGAAATCTCGAGGGCGTGCGTGAAGCCCGCGGTGCCCTCTTCCACCTGCGCCGCCTGCGAGGCGCGGTCGGCCAGCCTCGTCGCCCGTTCAACCCTCCGTGTCTTGGCCGCCTCGTGCAGCTGCCTCTCAGTCCGGTCGGAGGGCGTGATGCTCGTCCCGACAGGGCGCGGCCGCCCGCTGTCATCGACGGCGACCATGGCCAGGTGACCGGACGTCGTGAGCCGCCGGTCGGCCTTTCGTGGATTCTCGGCGTGCACGTCCACTCCGACCTCGAGTGAAGACCGGCCCACGTACTCCACCTGCGCCCGCAGCGTCACCATGTCGCCCACGTAGACAGGACCCAGGAAATCCAGCTCATCCATCGCGCCGAGCACAACCGATCCCCGTGCCAGCCGCATCGCCGCCATCGTGGCCGCGGTGGTGATCCAGTCCATCATCCGTCCACCGTACAGGGTACCGCGCACGTTGGCGTGTGCAGGCAGGACCAGCTGGACGACTTCCAGTTGAGTGTCGCGGATCGGCAGGGTGGTATGCAATGCGCTACGCGGAGTCAGAGTGACTGACGGGAACGCGGGAACTGGGGAACGCCGGAACAACTGCTTCTAGATCTGCCATGCAGTTTCGCGTTCCCGTGTTCCCGCGATCCCGTCATTTCGTTCCGACCTGCTCCACCCACCTGATTACAGTCTCGATCCCCTTGTGGAAGTTCGGCAGGTGAAACTTCTCGTTCGGTGCATGCAGGTTGTCATCGGGCAGGCCGAAGCCAAACAACACCGTGGGCACTTTGAGGATACGGTCGAACTTGGCCACAATGGGAATGCTGCCCCCTTCGCGCACGAACACCGGGTCCGCGTTCCAGACGTCCCGCACCACGCGCGTCGCAGCCTGCACCGGGGCCGCCGCCGGCGAGATCAGCACAGGATCCCCCCCGGCCAGTTCGCGCACCTCCACCTCGACGCCCGGGGAGGCCAGCCGTTTGACCTTCTTCTCAAACGCCTTGAAAATTGTCTTCGCCCGCTGGTCCGGCACCAGACGCATGCTGATCTTAGCGACGACCTTCGCCGGGATAACCGTCTTGGACCCCGCCCCGGTCCATCCGCCGGCAATGCCGTGCGCGTCCAGCGTCGGACGCGACCACCGGCGCTCCAGGATGCTGTAGCCCTGCTCCCCCGGCGAGACGGTAATGCCCAGCTCCCGCAGGTAGTCCTCCTCCCGAAACGGCAGTCGCTCCCAGGATGTTTTTTCCTCCGCCGAGGGCTCCCGCACGGCGGTATAAAAGCGCGGGATGGTGACGCGCCCCCGCCGATCCTTCAGCCCGGCAATAATGGCGGCGACCGTGTTGACCGGATTTGGCGCAGCGCCTCCGTGCTGTCCCGAGTGCAGGTCGTGCGACGGTCCGCGTACCTCCACCTCGGTGTAGAGCAGGCCGCGCAGCCCGGTGACCAGGCACGGCAGCCCTTTGGCGTAGAGCTGCCCATCGGACACCCACGCCATATCACAGGCGACCTTGCGGGCGTGCCGCTCGATCCAGCGGCTGATTCCGGGGCTACCGATCTCTTCCTCGCCCTCAATCAGTACCTTGACATTCAGCGGCAGCCGGCCGCCCTCATCACGCAGGAATGACTCCAGCGCCTTGATCACGCCGAAGACCTGCCCTTTGTCATCGGAGGCGCCGCGGGCGTAGAGGTCGTCACCGCGCACCGTCGGCTCAAAGGGAGGAGATTTCCACTCGCTTGTCGGGTCCACCGGCTGCACGTCATAGTGTCCATAGAACAGGACCGTGGGCCGGCCGGGCGCCTGCATCCACTGCGCGTAAACGATGGGATGGCCGCCCTCGAGGGGAATCAGTTCTGCGGTCATGCCCAGTTCGCGCAGGTGAGCCAGCAGCCACTCCGCCGTCCGCTGAACGTCCTCCCGATGTTGCGGGAGCGTGCTCACGCTGGGGAGGCGGAGCAGCGTTTTCAACTCGTCCACGAAACGGTCCCGGTGCTGTTGTGCGTAGGTCATTGCGCTCACCTGCGTCACCTCCAGAGCAAGGGCCGGGGTCAAGCAGAGGGGTTCGACGGTGAGCGGCGGCTGCCTTCCGCGCGACTCGTGATTCGTGACTCGTGATTCGTCACTTCAGCCGGCTCGAATCACGAATCACAAATCACGAATCACTTCTGGTCGGAGGCACGAAACCTGAGCTTCAGCGTGACTTGAACCGGGTCCTCCGCGACGAAGATCAAGAAGCGTGGAATGGGGATCGTGAAGTCGGTCATGCGGATCGTCGTACTGCCGTCCACCAGGTAGCTGTCCCGCAGTGCGGTGACCCGCACAGGGAATGCCACCTCTCGCGTGACGCCTCTCATGGTCAGGCGCCCGGTGACATCGGCCCGAAAGGACAGCTGCGTCACCGGCTCGACCGGGATGACCGTGCCGCGGAAGGTGATCTCCGGAAACTCGTCGGTGCGGAGAAACTCCCGCCGCATCTGGCCGTCGCGAAGTCCACTGCCGGTCGTGATCGAGCGCGCATCGATACGGACCGTCACGTCGGCGGAAAACGTCCCATCCTGTTCTCGTACCTCTGCCTGTGCGGAAACGTCGGGAGCCAGGCCGGCGAAGCCGCCGCGGTTATCATTGACGAAGAATGTCACGCGGCTGGCGCCACCGTCCAACGTGAACGAGCCGGTCGGCAGCAACGACAGCGTCGATGCGACCAGCAGGCCGGTGCTCCAGCGCCGTGCACGCATCACCTTCCTGCCTACGCCTCTTGTGTCACAGTTATTTCACGCCACGTCAAGGAAAATGCGGCCGCGGGCGCCAACCTACCCACCGGACCCCCGTCCGCCGACCATGCTGCGCCGTCTGCTGAGCACGCTGGGCGACACCGAAACCCGCCGGCGCGCCGCGCGCTCGCTCGCCGTCCTCTGCGGCATTGGGTACGCGCTGACCATCGTGGTGATGGCCGGCACGGGGCTGGGGCTGCGCCGCTGGTTCTTTGCGCTCCTGGTCTGGGGCGCGCTCATCTACATCCCCTTGCGGATTCTCCTGGAGGCCTTTCAAACCATTGCCCCCGCCATGCGCCAGCGATTGATTGCGCAGACCGCCACCCGGCCCGACCGGTATGCGTCCCGGGCGGCGATCGAGTTGGTGGTGGATGGGCTGCTCGGCCGCAGCGTGATCATGCCCCGGATCGCGACGCCCGTACAGCAGGCGAAGGCGCGCGAAGGCGCCGTGGCCGTCCTGGAGCGGGTAGGCGGCCGCAGCGCGGACATCGCCGCCGCGGCGCTGCATGGCCTGGCGGCGGTGGAGCGCTGGGTCACCCATCTGGCGTCGTGGTCGCAGGCTGCGGCTGCCGGGAATATCCAGGCGCGGTGGGCGGATGTGCGTGCGCTCGTCGGGCTGGCCGTGGCGACGGAGGTGTTGATTGCCGCCTACGAAGATGGCACCGGCAACCGCTTCGCCCCCGGCTCGCTGCACGGAGGCGCGGCGGTCGCCTATCTGGAGACCTGCCTGGATTTCTGCGATCAGCTGGCGTTGGATGTCGATACCGTCCCGTGGACGGAGCCAGGGCTGCGGTTGGACGCCGACCCCAGTCTCCGAGACCAGACCCGCGCCGCATGGAAGGCGTTTAGTGAGACACCCTCGCCCGCCCTGGCTGCGCGCAAAGCGTTTGTGGATACGCTGCTGGCTCGAACTTCCTAGTCTACGCGGTCTCCACAGTCTTCACAGTCTTCACAGTCTTCCCAGTCTCGGACGTTTGTCACCCGGATGACTGGGTAGACTGGGAAGACAGGGTAGACTGGGGAGACTGACGTCATTTCCGTCCTACAAGCACAATCCACCGTTTCAAGAACGAAGGCTCCGGCGTCTCTGCGTATCCAATCTGCTCTCGCGCCTGGCGCGGGGCGCCGCTGAGCATCTCGGCC